>Ga0207872_100005_pt1 | contig 268669 bp, 249 predicted proteins | sample Passage260B_FD_187372 | JGI IMG/M metagenome (GOLD analysis project Ga0207872, IMG submission 187372) | Cellulose adapted compost microbial communities from Newby Island Compost Facility, Milpitas, CA, USA - Passage2 60B (SPAdes) (version 2) ...
CGCCGCCGCCATGACCGAGCTGAAGGAGGCCCTGGTCGACACGTTCCGCGCGCGGCGCCCGGCGCTGAGCGCCCTGGCGGTGGTCAACCTCGCCTCCTCGTTGGTCCTGCTCTCGGGCGCGCTCGCGGCGGCCGCCCGCCTGCGGCGCGGCATTCCCGTGCTGCATTCCGGGATCGCGCTCTCCCAGGCCTACGTGGCACTGGGCATCGTCGTGGGGATCTGGGTCCAGCTCGGGCTGGCGGAGACGACCCAGTCCATCCTCGGTCCGCTCCGCGCCCTCGACCATCCCGTGGCGATGCAGGCCACCCTGGCCGTCGCCCAGTACTGGTTCGCCATCCCCATCTACGTCCTCGGGATGGTGGCGCAGTTCCTCTTCTACGTCTGGGTGAACGGCCTGCTGAAGAGACCCGAGATCCGCGAGGCCCTGGGATCGGACTGAGGCCCGCGCGCGGCATGCCCCTCGGCGGGCGGTCGCGGCGGTCGCGACCACTCCCTCGCGTGGACGACGGAAGTAGCTGCGATGCCGCTAGCGCCGCCCCACCTTCCGCTCGAGTTCCGCGAGCGTGATCTGGGCCACCACCGGGCGGCCGTGCGGGCAGCGCGACTTGAAGTCGATGGTGTCGAGGTCGCGAAGCAGGCGCTCGGCCTCCTCGGGGAGGAGCGCCTGGTGCGCGCGCACGCTGGCATGGCAGGCCATCGTGGCCAGGATGTCGGTCATCGCGTCCTCGAGGGCCCGCCCCGCCCCGACCGTGGCCAGCTCGCGCGCGAGGTCCGCGAGGATCCGCGCGTGGTCCGCGCCCGCGAGTTCGGCGGGGATGGAGCGCAGCGAAAAGCTCGTCGGCCCGTAGGGCTCCAGGTCGAAGCCCAGCGTCCGCAGCGCGTCGAGGTGCTCCACCAGAAGGCGCGCGTCGGCCAGGCCCATGTCGAGGATCACCGGGAAGAGGAAGGGCTGGCCGATGGGCTCGCGCCGCCTCCACGCCTCCCGCAGGCGGTGGAAGGTGAGGCGCTCGTGGGCGGCGTGCTGGTCGAGGATGACCAGGCGGTGGTCGGGCGACTCGCAGATCAGGTAGGTCCCGGCGAACTGCCCGATGTAGCGCAGCGAGGAAAAGAAGCCGGGTGCCTCGCCGTCGCCGCGTTCCTCCTCGGACCGGTCGGTCGGCGTGGATGCGGTGGCCGGCGCGGGCGCGGTGGCCGGCGCGCTCGCGACGAGATCCGCGTCGCCCGGCCGCGGCCAGAGCAGATCGGCCGCCTCCCGGACCGCGTCGGCGCGCGCTGCGCCCCTCCAGTCGAAGGCGGGCTGCGACGAAGAGGGAACCAGGTGGATCCGGTCGGGCGGCCGCGACTCGAGCCAGCGCGTGGTGCGCAACGCCTCCTTCACCGCGCTCAAGACGACCTCGTACACGAGTCGGGCGTCGGCGAAGCGCACCTCGAGCTTCTGCGGGTGCACGTTGACGTCCACCTCGGAGGGCGGCAGGTCGAGGTGGAGGATGGCCGCGGACATGCGGCCTTGCGGCAGCACGTCCGCGTAGGCGCGCTGGATGGCGTGCAGGAGCTGGCGGTCGCGGACATAGCGTCCGTTGACGAAGGTATAGATGGCGCGCGTGCCGGTGGTGGACCAGTCGGGCGAGCCGACGAAGCCGCGCACGCGCACGCTTCCCTGCTCCCGGTCGACGTCGAGCAGGTGGGGATGGAGGTCGCGGCCGAGGGCCGCGGCGATCCGCTCCCGGGGGTCGGCGTTGGCGGGGGACTGGAAGACGAGCCGGCCGCTCGAGCGCAGCGAGAAGCCCACCTGCGGCGCGGCGAGGGCGATGCGGATCAGCGCCTCGGCGGCGTGGCCGGCCTCCGTCTCGTCGCGCCGGAGGTACTTGCGCCGCGCCGGGATGGCGAAGAAGAGGTCCTCCACGCGCACCTGCGTTCCCTTTGGCGCCCCGCAGGGCTCGACGAGCCGGACCTCTCCGCCCTCGACCTCCACGCGCGTCCCCTCCACGTCCTCCTCCTGCCGCGTCACCAGCGTCATGCGCGAGACGGAGGCGATGGCGGGCACGGCCTCGCCCCGGAAGCCGTAGGTGGCGATGTGGAAGAGCCCGTCGGCGTCGCGAAGCTTGGAGGTGGCATGGCGCTCGAACGCCAGGAGCGCGTCCTCGCGCGACATGCCCGAACCATCGTCGGTGACGACAATCCGGCGCTTGCCACCCCCCTCCAGCACCACGTCCACGCGGGTGGCGCCCGCGTCGACCGAGTTCTCGACCAGCTCCTTGACCACGGAGGCGGGCCTTTCGACCACCTCGCCGGCGGCGATCTTGTTGATGACGTCGGGGCCGAGCCGTCGGATCTTCGACATGGTTTCAGCGTGATACCACAAAGGCCCGACGCCGCGGCCGGCGAGCGGGTTCCCTTGTCGCTCTCCCGATCGGTGCCCAGATCTGGGGAATGCTCCCCGAGAGCGGCCGAAGGATCGCCATCCTGGGCGCCCGCAGCGCGATCGGCCGGCGCCTCCTCGATCGACTCGCCGCCTCCGCCGCGGTGGAGCGGCTCGTCGCCCTGGACCTCGTCGACCCCGGCACGCCCGGCGCGGCGTTCTCGCAGCTCGACCTGACGCATCCGGGAGCCGGGGACCGCCTCGCGCGCATCCTGGAGCGGGAGCGGATCGACGCGCTCGTGCACCTGGCGCGGCCGGACGACCCGCCCGCCAACCCCGCCTACTTCCGCGAGCTCGAGCTCGGCGGGACGGGAAAGGTCCTGGCCTCCTGCCGCCGCGCGGGCACAGGCCGCCTCATCCTCCGCTCCTCGACCTGGCTGCACTGGCCGAACCCGAAGAACCCCGCCATCGTCACCGAGCAGACGCCCTACGCGGACGGCGCGCCGGAGTACGTGCGCGTCAAGCGCGACGCCGACGCGCGCGCACGGGCGGAGCGCCCCGACGCGACGATCCTGCGCTTCGCGCCGCTCTTGGGTCCGGAGGCGGGAGGACTTTTGGCCCGCGCGCTGCGCGGCCCCTTCGCCGTGGCCATCGCCGGCTTCGACCCCCTCGTCCAGTGCCTGCACGTGGAGGACGCGGCGGCGGCGATCGAGCACGCGCTCGACGCGCCGCTCGAAGGCGTCTTCCACGTCGCGGCGGAGGGGTGCATCCCCTACCTCGCCGCCTGCCGGCTGGCCGGGGCCGTGGTGATGCCGCTGCCGCGGGCCGCGGCGCTCCACGGCCTGCGGGCGCTGCGAGCCACGGGGCTTTCGTCGCTCCCCGACGAGGCGATCGACGCCCTGCGCTTTTCCACCGTGGCGGACACGTCGCGGCTGCGCGCCGCCCTCGACTGCTCCTTCCGGTACGACGTCCGCGCGGCGCTCGCCGCGGTGCGCGAGGAGAAGAAGCATGCTCGAAGCGCGTGAGGAGACCCCCTGGGCCGAGGCGGTGCGGGCCGCCGTGGGCGGCCTCACCGGCTTTCCGCCCGCCTTCGACGTGGACACCTACGGCATGGACCTTTGGCGGGTCCGCCGCGTCTCGCCGGTCTTCGACTGGCTGTACGACCGCTGGTTCCGAGTGACCGAGGTGGGTTTCGAAAACCTCCACGTCCCCGGCCCGCGACTGCTCGTCTGCAACCGCGCCGGCTTTCTGCCGTGGGACGCGGCGATGGTCTCGGTCGCCGCCGCCCGCCACAAGCTCTTCGTGCGGGCGCTGCTGGAGGCGGAGCTCTTCGAGATCCCCTACCTCGGCCTCTTTCTGCGCCGGATGGGGGCGCTTCCGGCCTGCCGCGAGAACGCGGAACGTCTGCTCGCGGAGGGGCAGGACCTCGTGATCTTCCCCGAGGGCCGCCGCGGCGCGCGCAAGCCCTTCCGGCAGCGGGGGCGCGTGGGAGACTTCGGCCGCGGCGGCTTCGTGCGCATCGCGCAGCGGGTGGGGGCGCGGATCTTTCCCGTGGCCATCGCGGGCTCGGCGCGGGCGCATCCGCTGCTGGCCAACCTCGCCCTGGGCAGCGAGCCGGCGCCCTCCATCCCCATCACGCCCACCTTCCCGTGGCTGGGCCCGCTCGGCCTCGTCCCCTTCCCCTCGCGCTGGCGGATCGAGGTGGGCGAGGAGATCGGCGCCGAGGAATTCCCCGCCGAGGGCGACGGCGCCGCCGCGGCGGAGGTCGTGCGCCTGCGCGTGCAGCGGCTCCTCGATGGCGCCCGTCGCCGGCGCCGGCTCCCGGAGGCCGGGCCTGGCTTCTGAGCACCCGCTCAGTCGAGGATCCACGCGGGATCGGGGGCCGGGCGCGCGCGCAGCCGCGCGGCGTGCTCTTCGTAGCCCTTTCGCCCCAGCAGCCCCTGGGTGATCCGCTTGGAGAGCTCCACGCCCGGCTGGTCGAAGGGGTCGACGCCGTAGAGCATGCCGGCGATGGCGGTGGCCGCCTCCCAGAGAAAAAGGAACTCGCCGATGGAGTGCGCGTCGATGCGGGGCAGGTGCAGCGTCAGGGTGGGCCGTCCCGCCGCCTCCAGCGCCGCCTGGGTGCCGGCGGCCTCCGCGTCGATGAGTTCGGCCAGGCTCTTGCCGGCCAGGTAGCCGAGGGCGGGATCCTCCGAGTGCCAGGCGGGGATGGACACGGCCTCGCCGCGGTCGCCGACGGTGACGAAGATCACCACCTTGTCGCGCGGCCCCTCCATGAGGAGCTGCAGCAGCGAATGCTGGTCGGTGGCGCCCACCGCCGCCAGCGGCGTCGGCCCCACCGACTCCGCCTTTCCCAGCGACTCCGCCCAGAGCTGCACGTACCAGGCGCCGAGGTCGCGCAGAGCGTCCGCGTAGGAGAAGAGCACGTGGATGCGCTTTCCGCGCCGGTCGAGCGCCTGCAGCACGGCGGCCAGCAGCGCCGCGGGGTTGCGGGCCGGATCGGCCTCCTCGCAGCGCCTCCGCATGAGGTCCGCGCCCTCGCACAGGCCGCGCGCGTCCAGGCCCGCCGCCGCCACCGGCAGTAGCCCCACCGCGGTCAACACGGAAAAGCGGCCGCCGACCGCCGGGGGGACCGGAAGGCTTCTCCACCCCTCCTGCGCCACGATCGCGCGCAGGCTCCCCTTTTCGGGGTCGGTGACGGCGACGATGCGGTCGCGATGGAGGTCGCCGAGCCAGGCGCGGGCGATGGCGAGCTGGGAGAGCGTCTCGGCGGTGGTGCCGGACTTGGTGATCGCGAGAAAGCAGGTGCTCTCCGGGGAGAGGAAGGAGAGCAGCTCGCGGAAGGTGGCGGGATCCGAGTTGTCGGGGAAGAAGAGCCGCGGACCGCCGCGCCGCTGGCGCGGCCAGAGATTGCGCAGGCCGCCGCCCAGCGCCGAGACCACCGCCCGGGCGCCGAGCGAGGAGCCGCCGATGCCGAGGACGACCACGTCCTCGAAGCGCGCGCGGATCTCCTCCCCCAGCGCGATCGTGGCCTCGATGGAAGCGCGGTCGGCCGGCAGCGACCAGAAGCCGAGCCGCCCCTCGTCCCGCAGATGCAGCACAGCGGCCAGGGCCTGCCCCGCCGCGGCCAGGGCCCGCTCCCGCTCCGGCGCCGAGAGCCCCTCCGCCCCGATCCTCGCCTCCGCCGCCCCGCTCGCGTCCAGCCTCAGGCGTCCGCTCATGTCCCCCTTCTACCCTTCCCCGGCCCCGGGGGGCAGCCCTCATCGCGAGGGTGGCAGGTGCGGGACGTCGATGGTGGAAAAGCGGCGGGCGCGCAGGGTGAAGTCGGAGAGGTCCTCGCCTCCGGGCCCCAGGAGGGCGTCCAGGTCGAGGTCGGCGTCCATCGCCTGCAGCGAGGCCGAGGACCCCTCCATGCGATCCGGCATGTCCGCCGGCACCGGGAACGTGACGCCGCCGCGCTCGGGCGCGAAGTACAGGTGCCAGACACGCCCCCGCGAGAGGACCTCGAGCCGCATCAACGTCGCCCCCTCCACCGGTGCGCCGAGGTCGAGGCGGCGGTGCGCGGGGTCGAAGACGGCGCGGTCGGCCAGGGCGAGGAAGCCGAGCCGGGAGAGGTCCACCACCGTTCCCCAGGGCAGGCTGCTCGCCGGGGCGACGAGGCCGGAGATGGGCGTGCACCCCGACCGCTCGTCCAGCGTGCAGGGAAGACCGCCGGAGAGGCCCTGCAGGTTCACGGCGATGGCGAAGACGACGTAGTCGCTGCCCTCGATGCCTCCGTGCTGGGGCGCGAAGCGCAGGTCGAGCACGCCGCGGCGGCCGCGGACCGCGTCGAAGAGCTCGCGCGTCCCCTCCTCCGCCACCGCGCCGGTCAGCCCCAGCGGCACCACCCCCTCCTGCGGGACCCGCGCCCCCACCACGGCGATGGCGCCGTCGACGAGGTCGGAGGGTAGGGGCGGAAGCGCCAGGTCCACGCGGAGGGAGAGGCGCATGGACGCCTCGAGGTCGAGCCGCGGCAGCGCCGCCCAGTCCGGCCGCCCGTCCACCCGCGGGGCGAACTCGATGGGCAGCGAGGGAACCACCGCGCTCCGCAGCCGCCGCACGTGGGGGAGGAGCTCGGCCAGAAGCTTTCCGGCGTCGACCTCCCCGCCGGTCTGGATGGCGTCGAAGGGCACGTCCTCCAGCGGGATCCCGCCCGCCAATCCCCAGGCGGTGCGGTGGCCGCATCTCCCCTCGGCCGAGGCCTCACGGTCGGTGCAGGCGCCGGGAAGCGCCTCCACCCGGTAGTCCTGCTTGAACCACGTGTTGCCCAGGCCGATCACCAGGCCCGCCGAGACGTCGGCGGAGCGCGCCCCGCCGATGTCGATCTCCACCCGCTCCACCGGCCCGACGAGGACGAAGGCGTCCAGGTCGAGGAGGTTTCCCGGGAAGGAAGCCCCGGCGAGGCCGAAGTTCAGGCGCGAGGCCTCGAAGAGCGGGGAGCGAAAGGCCCCGGAGAATCCTCCGGCGAGCGGTCCGTCCGGGTTGGGCAAGAGCGGCACGAAGAGGTCGTCCTCCTCGATCTCCACGAGCGTGACGTAGGCGTAGTCCTCGTGGAAGACCGAGAGGGTGCGCGGAGTCGGCAGCGAGCCGCGCTCGAAGCTCGCCTCGCCGCGCGCGTCGGTGGTGGCGAGCGCGGGTCCCAACGCGGTCTCCACCTGCACGCGCGCGCCCTCCACGGGAAGGCGCGAAAGCGCGTTCACCACCGCCACGCGCACGCGATCCGGGTTCCTTTCGCCGAGGCTCAGGACCTCGGCGGAGCAGGTGGTTCCGGCCACCTGCGCGACGACCTCGACCGGCCCTGCCTCGCCGCCACCCCGCACGAGGTCGCCATCCGCGACTGCCCGGCGGAAATCCGACGTCTCCAGCACGAAGGGCGGCGCGGGGACGATGCGCCGGTCCGCCGCGTCGAATGCGGCGATCGCGAAGCGGACCTCGTCGCCGGCGCGCAACGTCGCCCACGGCGGCGAGAGGCGACAGGAGCGCGCCTCGACCTCCCGGACCTCGACGCAGACGCCGCCCACGCAGGATCGCCCGGCGCCGCACTCGCCCGACGACGAGCAGGAGATGGGGATGCAGGCGCCCTGGTCGCAGACGCAGCTGAAGCCCTCGCATCCGGGAACGCCCGCGCAGTCCGCCGCAGCGGCGCAGGCGCGCAGGCAGCAGGCCTCGAAGCAGATCCCGGAGGGCCCGCATTCGGCCGAGTCCCGGCAGTCCGAAACGCCGCCCAGATCGCAGCGCGCGCGCCGCTGCGGCTCCCTCCCGATGTCGCGGTTCCCGTCGCAGCCCAGGACCACCGCCATTCCGATCGCGAGCGCGATCCCCCGCCGCCCCGCGAAACCGCTTCCCTCGCCCATCGCGATCTCCCGTCGATCGCAAGCTAGGCAGGCGCGGGGTGGTCGCCAACGCGAGTCGGCCGAGGCAACATGGGCGCATGCGCATCGCGCTCGCAGTCCTCGCCGCCTTCTGGGCCCTCGCCGCGGCGGGCGCGGCGGGTCTCGCCTCCGACCCGAGGCTGGAGGAGGCCGCCGAGGCGCTCGCCCGGGCCTGCGTCGCGGCCGGCGATCTCTCGCCGCTGCACCGCGGCCGCGCCGTCCGCCTCGAGGTCACCCGCGCGGGAGCCTCCGTCGCCGAGCCGCAGGTGGCGGCGGTGATCGCCTCCGATCCGGAGATGGGCCGGCTCCGCCTGCTCGAGCGCATCGGCGCCTTCGGGCAGATCCGCCCCACCCACGTGGGCTTCGGCGTCGCCCCCCTGCCAGCGGGTGGCTTCGTCGTCGTGGCCCTCTTCGGGCGCGTCTCGGTGGAGTGGGACGGGGAACTTCCCGCCCAGGTGCCGCCGGGAACGCTGCTTCGCCTGCGCGGGCGCCTGCTCGGCGGGCTGCGCCACCCGCAGCTCCACGTCGTGCCGCCGGGCGGCCTTCCCGTCCGGATGCCGCTGCGCCGCGACGGCGAGTGGTTCGAGGCGGACCTCTACCTCGTCACGCGGGGAAGGACCCTGCTGGAGGTGATGGGGGTCGGGCCGCAGGGGCCCGAGGTGGCGCTGCTATCGGAGATCTTCGTGGGTGAGCCCATCCCGGACGCGGCGGATGCCGCCGACGAGGAGGAGGGGCCGCGCGACGCCGCCGAGATGCGGGCCGAGCTGGATCGCTTGCGGGCTCGAAGAGGCCTACCGCCCTTTCGGCACGATCCGGTCCTGGAGCGCGTCGCCCAGGCGTACGCCGAGGAGCTCCTCGCCCGCGGGCGCTTCGGACACGTTTCACCCGAGACGGGAAAGGTGGGCGACCGCCTAAGGCGTGCGGGTTACGAATTCCGGATCGCGGGGGAGAACCTGGGCGAGGGACCGAGCCCCGCCGTCGCCCACCGCGCGATCGTCCAGAGCCCGGCGCACCTTTCGGCGATCCTCGAGCCGCGCTTCGAATCGATCGGGATCGGCGTGGCGAGGAGCGATGCACGCGACCGGACGGTCGTCGTGCACGTCCTCGCCACCCCGTGAATCAGAAACGATGAGGATGCATCACGCCCAGCGGCGCTGGGGAGCGTAGCCGCCGATGGCGCGCTCGCGCGGCGGCTCGAAGAGCGGGCACTTGGAGCAGCTGAAGCTGTTCCACCCGCGACGCACCGCCTCGTCGAGGCAGTCGTCGTAGTGAGCGCAGAAGAGATTGCGGTGATACTCGACCCCGCCGCCCTTGCCTCCGAGGCCTGCCTCGGGGTTGATGGGTGCAGGCAACTCGATGGGGTACGGCTTGGCGATCTGGCTCATGGTGACGAATCCTTTCACGGGCCACGAGGCCTGCAGAAATTCCGGAATTCGGAGGGAATTCTTCCGGTAGGGGCGGACCGTGCGCGTCCGGCGCCGGGAAAAATCGGCCGGAATCTAAGAGAGGACTGACCCGCTGTCAACTTGCCGGCCCTTTCCAGGCTTGCCCCGCGCGTCCGTGGGGTCTAGGATCGGTCGGGCGTGTGTCATCCGGTCGCTTTCGCGGCGCTGGTCGCCCTGGCGAGCGCCCTCCTGCCGGCTCCTCATTCCCTCGCCACTCCGAGCCAGACGAACACGCCGGACCCCGAAGCGCATTCCAGCGAGTTTCCCGCGCTTGCCGCGCAGGCCCTGGCGGCGAACGACGCCGCCGGCGCGCTGGAGGCCTGCGCGCCCTTTCTCGTCGAGAAGGCGTCCAACCGCCTCGGCGCCGACCGCGCGCGTTGCCACCTGGTGGCCGCCGCCGCCCTCCTTCGGCAGGGCGAGCCCGCCCGCGCCGCTTCCCTGCTCTCCCCCGCCCTCGCCGAGCTCGGTGAGCTTCGGCCCTGGGCGCTGCTTCTCCTCGCCGAGGCTCGCCTCGCGACCGGACCGCTCGATGCCGTCGCGCCGCTTTTGGACGAGGCGCGCCGGGTCGATCCGCGGGGCCCGCTCGGCCGCAAGGCGGCGGAGATCGAGGCCCTTACCTGGCTGCGCTCGCCCGACCGTCCCGGCGCCGAGGCCGCGCTGGAGCGACTCCTGCGCGCGGGCCACGGCGACGCGGCGCGGCTCCGCCTCGAGCTCGCCCGCCGAAAGCTCGCCCGCGGCGACCGGGACGGGGCCGTCCACGATCTCCTCGCGGTGTGGCAGAGCCATCCCGAGCGGGAGGAGGCCGACGAGGCCGGGCGGCTGCTGCGGGAGCTCGGCTCGAATCCCACGTGGCCGGCCCGCCGAGCGCGGGTCGAAGGGCTTTTGGCCCGCGGCCTGGCGGCGCGGGCGCTCGAGGAGCTTTCGGAGGCGGAGGACGGCGAGGCGATCCTCCTGCGCGGCCGGGCGCTCGTGGAGGCCGGCCAGCGGGACGAGGCGGAGGCCCTGCTCCGGCGCTACCTCGAAGGGAAGCCGGCGGAGCCCGCGCCGGCATACCAGCTTCTCGGCCGGCTCGCGGCGCGGAGCGGGGATCTCGCCGCGGCGGTGGCGTACCTCGACCGGGCGTCCCGCCTCGCGTCCGGCAAGGCCGCGGCCGAGGCAGCCTTCCTCGCCGCCTTCCTCCACCTCGACTTCGGCCGCTTCGACGACGCCATCCGGCGCTTCGACGCCTACGCCAGGGCCTTCTCCGACCGCCGGGAGGAGGCCATCTGGTTCGCCGGCTGGGCGCACTACCTGCAGCGCGAGTACGGCGCCGCGGAGCACGTCTTCTCCACCTACCTGAAGGAGCACCCCCACGGCTCGCTCGTCCCCCGGATCTCCTACTGGCGCGGCCGCGCGCTCGAACGCCTCGGGCGCGAGCGCGAGGCCCGCCTTGCCTACCGGCAGGTGCTGGAGATCGCGCCGGCGGACTACTACGGCTGGCTCGCCGCCGCGCGCCTCCCCGATCCGCCTGCCCTGGCGCTTTCCGCGCGCCCTGCCGACCGCGGCAGCCGGAGTGGCAAGGGGATCCGCCAGGCGCGGCTCGCCCGCGCCGAGGCGCTCTACGCCGTGGGCCTCTTCGACGAGGCGGGGATGGAATTCGACGCCGCCGTCGAGGGCAAGGCCGACCCCGCCTTCCTGCGCGCAGCCGCCCGCCTGGCGCTGGAGGCCGGCGATCCCCACCGCGCCTTCCGGCTCTCGACTCGGCTGGGCGGGCTCCGCTCCGCCGCCGACCTCGCCTATCCCCTCGCCTTCCCCGCGGAGGTGGAGGCGGCCGCCGCGCGCACCGGCCTCGATCCCCTGCTGCTCCTTTCCATCGCCCGCCAGGAGAGCGGCTTTTCCCGCCGCGCCCGCTCGCCTCGCGGGGCCGTCGGCGTCATGCAGCTCCTCCCCGCCACCGCCGCGCGGATCGCGACGCACGCGAAGCTCCCGGTCGACCCCGCCCGGCTCGAGGATCCCGGCACCAACATCGCCCTCGGCGCCGCCTATCTGGCCGCGATCCAGGAGCGCTTCGGCCACGTCTGCCTGGCCGTGGCCGCCTACAACGCCGGGCCGGCCGCGGTGGTGGGCTGGCTCGCGGATCCCCTGCGCAAGAACCTCCCGCTCGACGAGTTCGTGGAGTCGATCCCCTGGCGGGAGACGCGCAACTACGTCAAGGCGGTGGTGAGCAACTGGCTCGTGTTCCGGGCGCTCTCGGGCCAGCCGCGGCCCGAGGTCGCCTTCGAGCTGCCGGAGCCGGGCGAGGGCGTGGATTTCTAGCTCCGCGAAGGTCTTTAGTGGCCTCAGGCGCCCTCGGGTCCGGTCTGGGCCGGCCGCAGGCGCTTGCGCATCTGGATGTGGGGGATCCCCGCCTCCTCGAAGATCGTCCCCCAGTCCCGGTAGCCCAGCTTCTCGTAGAAGCCGTGGGCGTAGACCTGGGCGTGCAGCACCACCCCGTCCAGGCCGCGGGCGCGGGCCTCCGCTTCCAGGGCCTCGAGGATCCGGCGGCCGATGCCCTGCTTGCGGTGGGAGACGAGGACCGCCATGCGACCGATGTGGCCCCAGCGGCCCGTCTCTCCCTCCGGCGGCTCGCGCCGCTCGACCAGCCGGCCGGTGCCGATGGCGTGGCCATCGACGAAGGCCAATACGTGGTAGGCCGTCGGGTCCTCGTCGTCGCGCTCGATCTCCGCGGGAACCTGCTGCTCCTCGATGAAGACCACCTCCCGGATCGCCAGGGCGGCGTGCAGGTCTCCGGGGGTCTTCACCGGCTGGATCGCGACCTTCGGCTGCGGCTCGGCTGTCATGGTCCGCTCTCTACCTCGAATTTCGCCGCGGGTCCAACCCGCCGCCCTCGAAGACCTCCGAGGGGTCGATCCCGACCGCCTCGAGCAGCTGCAGGGAGGGCAGACCGGTCGGCGACAGCCCCAGCGAGCGCTCGAGCCAGCGCACGGCCTCCTCCTCGTCCCCTCCCCATGCCCCGTCTCCGGGGCGAACGAGGAGGCGTCGCTCCGCCAGGGCCTGCCGCAACGTCCGGAGGAGCGCCTCCGGCAGGGGCGCGAAGCCGCCGCGGACGCGGGCGGCGACCACGAGGTCGAAGGCCGCGACCCGCGCGGCCTGGACCCGCTGCTCCGCCTCGCCCAGCCGCCGGGCCATTTCCGCCGCGGTCCCCCCCTCGGCTGCGAGGATCGCCCGCACCGCGGCCTCCCCCTCGGCGAGGAGGGCTCTCGCCTCCGCGAGCACCGGGTCGAGCCAACCCGGCGGCGGCTGGGGCACCGGCCGCTCCTCCTCGAGGAGCGCCTCCGCCGGCGGAAGCTCCGGCCGCTCCGGCGCGGCCTCGGCGGGGGGCGGCTCCCCCTCCGCCTCCGGCACCTTCTCCAACAGCGCCTGGAGCGTCCCCGGGTCGAGCTCGCCCGTCGCGTCGAGGCCGGCGCGCCGCTGGAAGCGCGCCAGCGCCACCCGCGTCTCCGCACCGAGGCGCCCGTCCAGCGGGCCGAGATAGAGGCCGAGTGCGGCGAGCGCCCGCTGCACCCGGGTGACCTCCTCCGGCAGGGGCGGCGGCCGCTCCTCCTGCACCACGTGCAGTCCGGTCGGCGGTGGCGTGGTCGAGCAGGCCAGCGCCAGCATCGCGGCCAACGCCGGCCCGGCGAGCCCCCGCCGCCCTGGCACCCACGCGGTGGCGCCCCTTCGTGCATCGCTTCGCGTCACGACGTTTCCGTCCTGCCCATGATCCCCGGGCGGCGCCGGCCGGCGCGGGGGGAAGCAAGATGCGTCGGAAGGTCATCCAGCGGGGACGCTACTTCGAGGACTTCTCCGTGGGCGACGTCTATCCGCACCACTGGGGCAAGACCATCACCCGGGCGGAGGCGGTCCTGTTCAGCAACTGGACCATGAACGCCAACCCGCTCCATTTCAACCAGGTCTACGCCCGCTCGCTCGGACATCCGGACACGCCGCTGCATCCCCTGCTCGTGATGAACGTCGTTTTCGGCATGAGCGTGGAGGACCTCTCCGAGCAGGCGCTCGCCCACCTCGGCTACTGGAACATGCGGTTCCCCAACCCGGCCTACCCCGGAGACACGCTCTTCGCCGAGAGCCGCGTGCTCGACAAGCGCGAGTCCGAGAGCAAACCCGACCGCGGCATCGTCCACGTGGAGACCGTGGGCCGCAACCAGGATGGCAAGGAAGTCATCCGCTACGAGCGCAAGATCCTGGTGAAGAAGCGGTCCTCGTATCCGCCCCCCGACCACGCGCCCGGGGCGAAGGGAGGAGCCTGATGCTGACCAGCGAGCATCACGCGATCCGGGAGGCGGTGCGCGACTTCGTCCGCGCCGAGGTCGAGCCGATCGCCGACCGCCTCGACAACGAGGGCGCCGAGATCCCGCGCGAGCTCGTGCGCAAGATGGCCGAGCTCGGCTACTTCGGCCTGATCTTCTCGCCCGACTACGGCGGTTCCGGGCTCGACTGCCTGTCGATGGCCATCGTCACCGAGGAGCTCTCGCGCGGGTGGCTCTCGGTGGGATCGGTGATGACCCGCATGCTCATCACCGGAACACTCATCGACGCCAACGGCACCGAGGAGCAGAAGCGCGAGTGGTTGCCGAAGCTCAGCTCCGGCGAAGTCCTGGCCGCGGCCGCGTTCACCGAACCGCAGGCCGGCTCCGACGCCGCCGCGGTGCGCACCCGGGCGCAGAGGAATGGAGACAGATACCTCGTGATCGGCGAGAAGGCGTGGTGCACCTTCGCCAACCGCGCCAACGTGCTGTGCACGCTCGTGCGCACCGACCCCAACCAGCCGAAACACAAGGGGCTTTCGATCCTCCTCGTGCCCAAACCGGGCGACGCCTTCGATCCCCCTCGCCTCGCGGGCGATCCCATCCCCACCATCGGCTACAAGGGGATGAATTCCTACAACGTCGCCTTCGATAACTACGAGGTACCCGCCGAAAACCTGCTCGGCATGGAGGAGGGCAAGGGCTTTTACCAGCTCATGGCCACCTACGAGTACGCGCGCATCCAGACCGCGGCGCGCGCGGTGGGCGTGGCCCAGGCGGCGCTCGAGGCCGCGGTCGAGTACGCCCTCGAGCGCGAGCAGTTCGGCCAGCCGATCGCCAGGTTCCAGGTCATCCGCCATAAGCTCGCCCACGCGCGGACCGAGATCGAGGCGGCGCGCCAGCTCACCTACCACGCCTGCAGGATGAAGGACACGGGCAGGCGCTGCGATCTCGAGGCCGGCATGGCCAAGGCCTTTGCCGCGGAGATGGCTGAGCGCGTCACGTCCGAGTGTCTCCAGATCTTCGGCGGCTATGGCTACAGCCGGGAATTTCCGGCCCAGCGCTACTGGAGAGACGCGCGCGTGTTTCGCATTTTCGAGGGAACCTCGGAAATCCAATACGAGGTCATCGCGCGGCGCATGCTCGATCGGGGGGAATGAAATGGCCAGGCCCATGGACCTTCAGGAGAGGACGCTCCTGCGCAGGCTGGCGGAGCGCCAGCTCCAGGGGAAAAAGCTCACTCGAGGAGACAACTACTTCGAGGACTTCCAGGTCGGCGACGTCATCGTCCATCCGCGCGGGAGGACGATCGGCGAAAGCGAGCACATGATCCTCACCAACCTGGTCCTCAACACCGCCCAGCTCCACTTCAACCAGTCCATGTGCGACGAGTCGCCCGAGACCACCTTCGGCGGGCGCCGCGTGGTCTACGGCGGCATCGTCTTCGCCTTCGTGCTGGGGCTCGCCTCGGGGGAGACGAGCGAGAACGCGATCGAGGAGGTCCGCTTCGACGAGGGCCGCCACAAGACGCCCGTCTTCGCCGGCGATACCCTGTTTGCGGAGTCCACGGTCCTGGAGACCCGTCCGCATCCTGGCGATCCGCAGGCCGGCATCGTGAAGTTCCTGCTGGTGGGGAAGAACCAGCGAGGCGAGGTGGTCCTCGAGATCACCCGAGAGGTGGCGATTCGCCGCCGGCCGCAGGGGGGACGGGCATGAGACTGTCGAACAGGCCGGAGGGTCGCCGCATCGACCAGCTCGTCATCGCGCGCGAATTCAACGTGCGACGCACCGAGCTCACCTGCCCGGCGCACTCCATGAAGATGATGGAGAAGGCCGCCGCCTCCGCCGCCGACGAGGTGATCCTCGACCTGGAGGACTCCTGCGCGGTCTCCCAGAAGGTCGCGGCGCGCAAGACCCTGATCCAGGCGCTCAGCACCCTGGACTTCCACGGGAAGATCCGCGCCTTCCGCCCCAACAACATCCGCACCGGTTACTTCTACCGCGATGTCATCGAGGTGCTGGAAGCGGCGGGCCGCAACGTCGACGTCCTCGTCATCCCCAAGGTCTACGGCCCCGAGGACGTCCTCTTCGTCGATCGCCTCGTCACCCAGATCGAGGAGGCCTGCGGCTACGAGGTGGGCCGCATCCAGCTCGAGGTGCTCATCGAGAGCGCGCGCTCGCTTTTGCACGCCGAGGAGATCGCCGCGTGCACGCCGCGCATGACCTCGCTGATCTTCGGCATCGCCGACTACGCCGGCGACGTCGGCGCCAAGGAGATGACCGAGCGGCAGTTCGAGATCTACCACTACCCCAAGGCCCACGTCATCGCCGCCGCCCGCGCGGCCGGAATCGACGTCATCGACAACGTCACGTTGCAATTCCGCGACCTCGAGCAGGTGCGCCGCGACGCGGAGGCCGGCGCGCGCATGGGCTTCGACGGCAAGTGGGCCATCCACCCCTCGCACATCGACATCATCAACGCCGCCTACACGCCCACTGTGGAGGAGGTCGAGCGCGCCCTGGCGATCATGGAGGCCTACCGGAAGGCCGACCAGGAGCAGGGGCTGGGCGCCATCGTCTTCGGCGACGAGATGGTGGACGCGGCCACGCTGCGCGTGGAGTGGAAGAAGCTCGTCATCGCGCGCCGCGCCGGCATCCTCGACGAGAACGATCGAATCGTGGGAGGGGCACGCGCATGAAGAAGCGCGGATCGGGCCCCACCACCGAGGCGCGGCCGGCGGCCGCGGCCGATCCCTACCGGACCCGGTCGGGGATTCCCCTCGAGCCCTGGTACGGCCCCCAGCACGTGCGCTCGCATGCGCCGCCGCCCGGCGTCTTCCCCTACACGCGCGGCATCCACCGCGACATGTACCGGGGCAAGGTCTGGACGATGCGGCAGTACGCAGGTTTCGGCACCCCCGTCCAGACCAACGAGCGCTTCCGATTCCTCTTGCAGGAGGGGCAGACCGGCCTCTCGCTCGCCCTGGACCTGCCCACCCAGCTCGGCCTCGACAGCGACGACCCGCTCGCCCTCGGCGAGGTGGGAAAGGTCGGCGTGGCGATCGACTCGCTGGCCGATATGGAGACCATCTTCCAGGGCATCCCCCTGGACCGCGTCTCCACCTCGATGACCATCAACGGGACGGCGTCGATTCTGCTCGCCATGTACGAGGCGGTGGCGCGCAAGCAAGGCGTTGCGCCCGAGCGGATCGCCGGCACGGTGCAGAACGATCCGCTCAAGGAGATCGGGGCGCGGGGCGCCTGGATCTTCCCCCTCGATCCCTCCATGCGCCTGGCCATCGACCTGGTGGAGGACACGCTGGCGCGCCTGCCCCGCTTCAACCCCATCTCCATCGCCAGTCACTACCGCGACGCGGGGGCCAATCCCGCTGAAGAGATGGCCTACACGTTGAGCGCGGGCATCGCGTACGCGCGGGCGCTCATGTCCCGCGGCATCGCGCCCGACGAATTCGGCACGCGCCTTTCCTTCTTCTTCTACACGTACACGAATTTCTTCGAAGAGGTGGCCAAGTACCGCGCGGGTCGGCGCATCTGGGCGCAGTGGATGAAGGATGCCGGCGCCACGAACGAAAACGCCATGCGCATGCGCGCCGCCTGCGTCTGCGGCGGACATTCCCTCACGCGCGCCGAGCCGCTCAACAACCTGGCGCGGATCACCATCGAGGCCTTCGCCGTGGCGTGCGCGGGCCTGCAGAGCGTCTTCACCGCCGCCTACGACGAGGCCTACGCCATCCCCACGGAGCTCTCCGCCAAGACCTCCCTGCGCATCCAGCAGATCCTCGCGCTGGAGACGGAGGTGGCCAAGGTTGCGGATCCGCTGGGCGGCTCCTACTTCGTCGAGTCGCTCACCGACTCCATGGAGGAGGCGATCCGCGCGGTGATGGAGGAGATCGAGCGGCGCGGGGGCATGGTCGAGGCGCTGCGCTCCGGATGGCTGCAGCGCGAGATCGCGAAGCGCGCCTACGAGCACCAGCGCGCGGTTGACGAGGGCCTGATCCCGGTCGTGGGGGTGAACTGGCCCGGCGACGCCGCGCGCGAGGACATGCCCGTCGAGGTCCAGCCGCTCTCCGAGGAGGCCGCCGAGGAGCAGCGGCGCTCGCTCGAGCGCGTTCGCCGCGAGCGCGACCCGGCGCAGGTCGAAAAGGCGCTCGCTCGCGTGGCCGACGAGGCCAGAGGCGAGGGAAATCTCATGCCGGCCATTCGCGAGGCGGTGCTCGCCTACGCCACCGTCGGCGAGATCACCTCGGCCCTGCGTCGGGCCTTCGGCACCTACGAGCCCCCGTCTCTATTTTGATCTCCATCCCGTTCGGTCGAGGGGGAATCCGAGATATGCGCGTCACCGGATACAAGCCCAGGATCTTGCTCGGAAAGGCCGGACTCGACGGACACGATCGCGGCATCAAGGTGATCGCGGCGGCGCTCCGCGACGCCAGCATGGAGGTGATCTACACCGGCCTGCGCGCAACGGTCCCCTCCATCGCCGCCGCCGCGGTCCAGGAATCCGTCGACGCCATCGGCCTCTCCATTCTCTCCGGCGCGCATGTCTCGATTTGTCGCGAGTTGCGCAAGGAACTCGAAAAGCGAAACGCGCTCGACATCCCGGTGGTGGTCGGGGGGATCATTCCCGCCGCCGACTGGCCGCTTCTGGCCGAGGCGGGCGTGCGCAAGATCTTCGGCCCCGAGTCTCCGCTGGACGAGGTGGTGGAGTATTTCCGCTGGGTGGTCGAGCCGCGCGCATGGGCGAACGGCAACGGCCCGAGGCCTGTGGGGGAGGGGGTGTAGCCATGCAGATCACCGACATCGGAACGGTCCCGCCGCTCGGGGTGATCCCGAGGCGAATGCACGCCATCGTCATCCGCAAGGGCCGCGAGGGCGATCCCGCGATCGCCATGCGCCACGAGGAGATCGCCCCGCCGGAGATCGGGCCCAACGAGGTGCTGGTCTGGGTGATGGCGGCCGGCGTGAATTTCAACGGCGTCTGGGCCGCCCGGGGCAAGCCCGTCTCGGTGATGGACGTGACCGGCGACGACTTCCACATCGCCGGTTCCGACGCCGCGGGGATCGTCTGGAAGGTCGGCTCCGCGGTGAAGCGCTGGAAGGTGGGCGATGAAGTCATCGTCCACTGCAACCAGAGCTGCGGCCAGTGCCCGGAGTGCAACGGCCTCGATCCCCTCGCCTGCTCGCAGCAGAAGATCTGGGGCTACGAGACCAACTGGGGATCCTTCGCGCAGATCACCAAGGTCCAGGCCCAGCAGCTTCTGCCCAAGCCAAAGCACCTGGGCTGGATGGAGGCCGCCAGTTACGGGCTGACCTACTTCACCGCCTACCGCATGCTCGTCGACCGCGCCCAGATGAAGCCGGGCGACGTGGTGCTGGTCTGGGGCGCCGCCGGCGGCCTGGGCATCTTCGCGGTGCAGCTCTGCAAGGTGATGGGCGCCAACGCCATCGCCGTCGTCTCCAGCGAGAAGAAGGCGGAGCTGGTGCGGAGGCTCGGCGCCTTCGCCACCATCGACCGCCGCGAGTTCGACATCGCGCGGCGGCCGAACGAGACGCCCGCCCAGGCGAAGCACCGCACGGAGGAGATCAAGCGGATGGGCAAGCGCATCCGCGAACTCACCGGCGGCCGCGATCCGGACATCGTCTTCGAGCACGTGGGCCGCGAGACCTTTCCCGCCTCGGTCTTCCTCGCCGGCCGCTTCGGCAAGATCGTGATCTGCGGGGCCACCAGCGGCTACGAGCTCGACTTCGACGTCCGCCACCTCTGGATGCGGCAAAAGCAGATCGTCGGCAGCCACTTCGCCAACGCCTACGAGGCGGAGCGCGCCAATCGCCTGGTCCAGCAGGGGAAGATCCTCCCCTACCTCGACCGCACCTACCCCTTCGACGCCACGCCGATGGCCCACGAGGAGATGGCGAACAACCGCCACATGGGGAAGATGGTGGTGGCGGTGGGCGCGCCCTTCGCGGAGATGGTCCGGGGCGAGGCGGCCACCATCCACTGACGCGCGCGGCCAGCGCGGCGCCCGCCGCACGCGTCCGGCCCGACCGCTCGAGCAGGCCCCAAAAAAGAAAAGCCGCAGGGGATCGCCCTGCGGCCTTCGCGCGCTCAGGCGCTTGCGCCGATCACAGGCGGAAGGCGAGGTAGATCGAGGACGAGGTGCCCCACACCGTGTTCGTGGTGGGGAACTCCTCGAGGGTCGTGCCGCCGATCGTCTCCCGCGCGTGCGAGGTCGGGGCGAGCGAGACGCCGAAGCCCCACTTCGCGCCGACGCCGAAGGAACGGGCGAACTTGTACTCCAGGCCCAGGCCGGCGTTGATGTTGGTCACCGAGTTGACGTCGCCGGCGCGCTCGTCTCGGAACTCGGCATCCTTCTCGACGTCCTCGGAGGTCCCATCCGGGTGCTCGGTGCCGAAGCTGGCGATGTTCCAGTTCGCCTCGCCGAAGACGAAGGGCTGAAGCCCGCGCTTGTGCGGCGAGAAGTAGTAGCGGAGCTCGGCGGAGATCACGATGTCCGTGCGGCCCACGCCCTCGCGGAGCTCCTCACCGTCGGCATCGGAGTACGCCTTGACGCTGTGCGAGCGCAGGCCGAATCCGACCATCGGCGTCAGGCCGAAGGGAAGGTCGTAGCCGATGCGGATGTCGCCGTTCGGACGGAAGACGTCGGCCCGAGCAGGCAGCGGCCTCTCAACCTCGGTCAGACCGAAGGTAGAAATGCCCCTCACGTCGAAGGGCTGGAAGAGCGTGGTCTCGAAGCGGAGTCCGATCACCTTGGAGGTGTCGGCGGCCTGCGCCGAGGCAGTTCCCGCCGCGGCGACGATCGAGGTTGCCAGGAAGAGCGAAGCGACTACACGGAGCTTCATGGCGTTCTCCTTCTGCAAGCCGGTCGTTCGACCGGGCGCCGCTTCCCGTGGGCGCCTTCGCACTCCGAGGGCTTCCGCCCACCGGAAGCTGCGCGGCTCTCTCCTAGCATGGGAAATCCGACGGTTTCAAATTCCCCAAGTCGCCTGGCTGTGGAGCATCAGCCGAACTGAACGAGCACCGGCGCCGGCCTCGCGCCCATTTCTTCCGCGCCCGTTCGTCTCGCGGGCTGCCGACCCACGGTTTGACCACGGCTCCGAGCGCCCGTGGGGGCACTTCATCGCCCTCGCGTTCTCGGTGCCCCCAAAAGTGCCCCCATCGCGCACGGGCTGACATCGGGGAAGGCCGAAGATAGATGAAGGGCCCGGGTTTTTCCGGGCCCTTCGGAACGTCCACGGAGTCAGGTGGACCTATCTTGGTGGAGCAGAGGGGGATCGAACCCCTGACCTCCGCAATGCCATTGCGGCGCTCTCCCAGCTGAGCTACTGCCCCAAGCTCTCGGCCGCCCGAGCGGCCGGCGCATATCTAGCACATCCGCGGCGGGAGGGAAGCCTTTTTTACGTCCCCTCGACTTCGGCCAGCTCGGCCTCCTCCTCCTCGATCTGCCGGGCCAGGTGGCGAACCGCCTGCAGAAGCGGCTCGAGCTGCTCGGGAGGCGAGAGCTCGCCGTCCTCGACCATCTCGAAGACCCTGGCGCCGAGGCGCGCGAAGGCCTTCTCCTGCTCCCGACGTAGCAAAGCCACGTCGATCTTCAGCTTGCCGATCTGCGAGGTCCGGACCACCGCCTCGCGCACCTCGGAGAGAGCCTCCTTGGCGCGGGAGACGATGGAGCCGAACTGGCGCTTGAGTTCGTCGTCCGCCATGGGCGCCTCCATGGCGCAAACCGGTCGGCCCGTCAACCGATTCCCGACTCGCCAGGCGACCCGGCCGCGTCCTCGGCATTCGAATCCCCGACGGCCTCGGTCCGGGGATCGATCCGCCGCACCACGCGGGCCGGGACGCCGGTGGCCACCACGCCTGGCGGCACGTCCCGCGTCACCACCGAGCGCGCGCCGATCACAGCGCCCGCGCCGATTCGCACCGGCCCGAGGATCATCGCCCCCTCGCCGATCCAGACGTCGTCCTCCACCACGACCTCCGAGAGGTCCTCCGGTGGCGCGGGCTCGGTCCGCCGGGCCACGGGGTCGAGGGGATGGCCCGGGTCGCCGGAGATGGTGACGTTGCTGGCGACGAAGCAGTGCCGTCCCAGGGTCAGGTCCAGCCCGGCGCGAAGGGTGACGCGGTGGCCGACGTACGTCCCCTCCCCCAGCGTGATCACCGGCGGTTGGGGCGCGTTGCGTGCGCCGGAGAAGGTCGTGCGGGCCGAGAGCCGCACGCCTCGCTCCACCCGAAGCCGGCAGCCGGTCACGATGGGGAGCTTGGAGTCCGGGCAGATCTCCAGGCGGAAAGGTCGCTCGACCCGCTCACACTGCAGCTCGAAGAGGGGCTGGTAGTAGAGCGCGCGGAGCAGCTCGTCGACGAGGCGGCGCCGCACGCTGCGCTCGGCGAGGAGGAGGCCGTGCAGCGTCCCCGCGGGCAAGGACCAGAGCGAGGCATCCACGAGGAGGCGGCGCAGCGCCCGCCCGAGTTCCGAATCCTTCCGGCGGCTCAGCGCGAGGAGTCTCTCGAATAAATCCATCCACCTTCACTGAGCCGCGCGAGCCGATTCGCCAAGACCTCGCCCGGGGAGCGCCTCAGAAGAAGGGCGCCGGCGAGGTCGTGCCGATCTCGCGCTGGATGCTTCCGCGATGGCGGAGAAGGGCTCCAACCCCCCGGTAGTGGTGCAGGCGCGGCTGCAGCGCCACCACGTCCACGTCGCCGCCGGCGCGCAGCACGCGACGGATCAGCGCCTGGCCGAGGTCCACGGCGTCCACCAGCCCCCCGCAGTACCGGCACTCGATGGGACCGGAGGCGGAGAGCGCCTCGCACTGGCGGCAGCGCCATCCCGGCTCGGAAAAGTGTTCCTCGATGACCAGCAGGTGCACGCGCTCCTCGTTGGCGGCCAGGACCACGTCTTCCGGCCCGACCACCGCCAGCCCGCCGGCCAGCGCCTCGCCGACCACGCGGTGCGCGTTGTCCGACTCCTTCTCCCGCTCGTGGGCGAGCAGGCGGTCGATCACGTGCCGGAGCAGGTCGTCGCGGATCGCGCCCTTCTTCGGCCCTCGCGGACGCTCGTGCGGCATCCGCGCCATGATGCGCTCGCGCACGAACTCGGGAAGCCGAGCCTCGAAGTGGCGCACCATCTCACGCGGTCCGACGAGGACCACGTGATTGCGCGGCTCGAGCTGGACCAGGTAGGAGACGTGCTCGGCCGCCTCGTCCAGGTTGCGGTCGATCTCCTTCTCGGTCCGCCGCTGGAACTTGAGCTGCGACCAGCCGCCCATCGAGTGGCGCTTCGGCGTGCTCTCCACGATCCGGGCCTCCGCCAGGAGCTCGCCGACCGCGGTCTCGAAGACCCGCGCGCCCTTGGCGTCGACGACCGCCACCACCACCGGCTCGAAGTCGTCCACCGCGCGTGCGAGCTGCAGCACGTGCGGCACGTCCGCCAGCGCGAAGTACGGCTCGAAGGCGCGCCGCGCGGTGATCGTCTTCCACAGCCCCAGGCCCTCGCAGGCGAAGATCGCCACGCCGTTGGCCGACTCGTCGTACGCCTGACGGCACAATCCCTCGACGTATCGCTCGATGCGGTCGAGCGAACGGCCGAGCCCCGAGTCTATCCCCTGCTCGCGCGCCCACTTCACCTTCTGGTGGACGAAGAGGCGCACGCGGTCGCGTTGCATCTCGTCCGACCAGCGGGTGTTCAGGTAGACGGTGACCACCGGGTCCGCGTCGGAGCGGACGCTCGACAGCTCGCGAAGCTCGTTGACGATCGGATTCAAACCACCCTCCTGCCACTGAAGGGTGGTCACGACGGCCCGGCCCGGCGACGGTCGCCGCGGAAATGGGAAAGGCCCGGCTCACCGGGCCCAAATCACGGGATCGAATGGTGGCCCGCCCCGGAGTCGAACCGGGATGGGGTCGCCCCCGCGCGATTTTGAGTCGCGTGCGTCTACCAGTTCCGCCAGCAGGCCAGAACCGAAGGGAGAATCTCCGCCGACGGCCCGTTCGTCAACCGGATTCTTTCGCCTCCCGCCGCTTGCCGCGCCCGCGAAAGCCCGTATAAAGGGCAGCGCCCATGCTCAACTTCCTCATCTCCATCGCGGTCGGACTGGTCGTCTTCGTCGCCTTCCAGTTCTTCTTCTCCTGGTACGCCTCCATCCTGCCGGGCCTCATCGGCTTCGCCATCGCCTGGGTGGTGCTCGCCCAGCGGACGATGAAGAAGGTCGCGGAGATCTCCGAGCGCGCTCAGCGGGAGCTGCAGAGCCAGCGGCCGGATCGCGCCCTGGAGACCTTCCGCTCGGGCCTGCCGCTGGCGAAGCGGCAGTTCCTCGTCGGCCCTCTGCTGCACGCCAACATTGGAATGATCCTTTACGTGCAGAAGAAGTTCGACGAGGCGAGGGAGCACCTCGAGAAGGGCTACCCGCGCAACTACGTCTCCCGGGCGATGCTCGCTTGTTACTTTTTCAAGAAGCGAGACTACGACCGGATGGAGAAGGAGTTCGAGACGGCGGTCAAGTACGGCAAGAAGGACGGCCTGATCTGGAGCGTGTATGCCTACTGCCTCGTCCAGTCGGGGCAGAAGGAGAAGGCCATGCAGGTCCTCGGCCGCGGCGTGGAGCGCAACCCCGCCGACGAGCGCCTGAAGGCCAATCTCCTCGCGCTCCAGAACAACAAGCGGATGAAGATGCGGGCCTACGGGCCCCAATTCTATCAGTTCCACCTCGAGCCGCCGCCGCCCGATCTGGGAGGCCGGCGCGTGGTGTGGCAGCGACGGTAGGGCGGAAGTGATCGGGGAGGGGGAGCAGCGCCGCGTCCTGATCGTCGAGGACGACCGCGACATGCAGGAGCTGCTCGCCACCCTGCTGCGGGAGCGCTACCGCATCTCGCTGGCGGAGCGAGCCGAGGACGCGCTCTCCCTGGCGCGCCGCGAGCGCCCGGACGCCGTTGTCCTGGACGTCTTCCTCCCCGGCATGGACGGGCTGGAATGCCTGCGCGCGCTGCGCAAGGACTCCCGCACCGCCGACGTCCCCGCCATCCTCATCACCGCCACGCCCGACGAGGACCTGCGCGTCGAGTCCTTCGAGGGCGGCGCCGCCGACTACCTGACCAAGCCCTTCCTCGCGCGCGAGCTACTGGCGCGAGTGGAGAAGGCCATCCGCGAGGCAGAGGAGCGCCGTGAGCTGTGGAAGCTGGCGACGACCGATCCACTCACCGGCCTCGCCAACTTCCGCTTCCTGCACGAGACCCTCCACCGCGAGATCGAGAGCGTCCGGCGCTACGGTCGCCCGCTGGCGCTGCTGATGCTCGACCTCGACGGCCTCAAGGAGATCAACGATCGGCTCGGGCACGAGGCGGGCAACCGGGCGCTGCGGCTCCTGGCGGACCGGATCCGGAGCTGCCTGCGCGGCGCCGACTTCGCCGCCCGCTTCGGCGGCGACGAATTCGTCATCCTCCTTCCGCACACCGACCTGGAGGAGGGCCGCCAGCTGGCGGAGCGGCTGCGCCGCGCCGTGGAGCAGGCGGACGCGCTTCCCTTCCGACTCCGCGCCTCCATCGGGATCGCCTCGGCGCCGTCGGGACCGGCGGCGGACGCCGACGCTCTCCTCGAGGCCGCCGACCGCGCCCTCTACGAGGCCAAGCGGGCCGGACGCAACCGAGTGGTCGTCCGGTCCGGGGAGGGCAAGCCATCGTGAGCGACGCCCTCCGGGTGGCCATCGTGGGAGCCGGACCTGCGGGTTGCCTGATGGCGGCCGCGCTCCTGGATGCCGCCCGGCTGCGGCGCCGCTCCGTCGAGATCCGCCTCTTCGGCGCCCGTCCTTCCTGGGGCCCCGGCCGCCCCCTCGTCCTCGACGACGCCTCGGTCGCCACCCTGACCTCCACCGGCATCCCCCTTCCCCCGGGGCAGCGGCTCGGGGGGATCCTCACCGTGCACGGCGCGCAGGCCGCCGACCTCCCCGCCGGGCTGCGCGCCCTTCCCCGCGACCGCCTCGTCGCCCTGCTGCGCTCCGCGGTCCACGCCCGGGGCGCGCTGCTCGACGAGCGCCGGGTGACCGGAGTGGCGCCGCTCGGCGACGACCGTTGGGTGGTGCGGGCCGACGGCGGCTCCCTCCCCGTGGACGCCGTCGTCCTCGCCTGCGGGGCCGGCGCGCCTCTGGCCACGCGGGTCCCCGGGCACCGCCCCCCGCCGGCGGCGCGGGTCGTCGCTGCCCGCCTCCCCTCCCCGCCCCGGCCCCCGCCGCACCTGCAGCGCCTTCCGCGCGGACCGGACGACCTCTGGCTCGTCCCGCTGCGGGACGGCATGGCCGCTCTCCTCGTCGGCCCCACCGCGCATCCCCGGGACCTCGGCCTCGCTCTCCTCGAGCTCGGCCTCGGCGACCCCGCCGCCCTGCCGGGCCCGCCCGACCACCCGAGCTGCCACTGGGTCGCCGAGGGCTGGGCCCGCCCGGCCATTCCCTGCCTGGGCAACGCCCTCGGCGGCGATCCGTCGGGGACCTCGCTCTCCGACACCGCCCGCCAGGCGGCCCGCATCGCCTCTGCCCTCCTCGACCGCGGCATGGAGACCGCTCTCGAGCTCTGCCGCGACGAGGTCCATCAGCTCCGCCCCGCCTGGCGCCGCCAGTGTCGAGCGCGCGCGCGGCTCCGGCGCTTCCCGGAGCGCGCCCGCGAGCGCGCCCTTGCCGAGGCCGCGCGCCGTCGCCGCGACCGGCTGCCTGGCACCGTCCAGCGCGCCCTCGCCGGAGAGCCGGGACTCGGTCTGCTCCAGGTGCTCGCGGCCTTCCTGCTCCTCGTCTGGGCCTGGGTGCGGACGGCTTTCGCGCCGCGGCGGTCGCCACCCGCCCTGCGCCCCGGGGGCGAGATCTTCGTGGTCGACGACGACCCCGTGCAGACCGAGGGCCTCTGCGCCCACCTTCGCCAGAAGGGATTGCGGTGCCGCGCCTACCCCGACGTGCTGCGCGCGGTGCAGGCCGCCGCCGCGAGCCCGCCCGCCGCCTTCGTCCTCGACCTCGCCCTGCCCTGGATCGACGGGCTCCAGGCGCTCGAGGTCCTGCGGAGATCCGGCCTGCGGGAGATCCCCGTCTTCATCGTCTCCGCCCTGCCGGCTCCCGCCGCCGGTGCCGCCCACCGCCCGCCGGTGCAGGCGTGGTTCGAAAAACCCCTCGACCTCGCCGAGTTCGGCCGCAGCCTGGCGCTCGCCGCGTCGGTCCGCAACCTGGCCCCGGCGGGCCCGGCCCTCGCCCCCGAGCCCTCCGGCGCAAACCGCCTCGCCGACGACCGCTGACCCACGCCCGCGCGGATCGCCTCGCCGACGACCGCTGCCTCACGAAAGCGTCGCGTCTCCGTTTCGCGCCTTCGCGTCGGCGATGTAGCGGTTCAACTTGTTGTAGAGGGTCTTTTCGCTGATGCCGAGAATCTCGGCGGTCCTCGACTTGTTTCCCTTGTTGCGGCGAAGCGAGCCCAGAATGTATTCCCTTTCCACCTCGCGCAGCGGCATCCCCAGGCTCAGCTTGATCACCGCGCCGGCGGAGTCGTCCGGCTCCATCTCCGGGGGCAGGTGCGTCTCGTCGATCATGTCTCCGTCGCAGAGGATCACCCCGCGCTCGATGGTGTTGCGGAGCTCGCGGATATTTCCCGGCCAGGCGTAGGACTGCAGGACCTCCATCGCCTTCGGCGTGATGCCGCGGATGCGCTTGCCGGCCTCGGCGGCGAAGCGTTCCACGAAGTGCTGCGCGAGGAGCGGAATGTCCTCCCGCCGCTCGCAGAGCGGCGGCAGCTCGATCGAGAAGACGTTGAGCCGGAAGTAGAGGTCCTCCCGAAACAGCCCGGCCTCGATCTGCTTCTTGAGGTCGCGGTTGGTGGCGCAGATGACGCGCACGTCCACGGAGATCTCGGTCTTTCCGCCGAGGCGACGGAGCTTTTCCTCTTCGATGACCCGCAGGAATTTCGCCTGCAGCTCGACGGGCAGCTCGCCCACCTCGTCGAGGAAGAGCGTGCCACCGTTGGCGAGCTCGAAGCAGCCGAGCCGGCGCTGGTCCGCGCCGGTGAAGGCACCCTTCTCGTGCCCGAAGATCTCGGACTCCATCAACGAGGCGGGGATGGCGGAGCAGTTGATGGCGACGAAGGGCTTGTCCCGCCGCGACGAGAGGTTGTGAATGGCGCGGGCGATCACCTCCTTGCCCGTTCCGGAGGGGCCCGTGATCACCACCGAGGTCTTGGAGGGCGCCACCTTCTCGACCAGCGAGTAGATGCGACGCATCGTGGGCGAAGCGCCGATCACCGTGCCCTCCGCGCCCTTCTGCCGCAGCGAGTGGCGAAGCGCCGCCACCTCCTGCAGCGTCGCCATCTTCTCGACCACGCGGTTGACGAGGACATTCAGCCGCGAAGGATCGACGGGCTTCTCCAGGAAATCGTAGGCGCCCTCGCGAATGGCCTCGACCGCGGTGTCGATCGTTCCGCGCCCGGTGAGGACGATCACGGGCACGTCGCCGAGCTCCTCGCGAACCGCACGGAGCAGCCACAGCCCGTCCATGCCGGGCATCACCAGGTCGGTGATCACCAGATCGGGCTGCCGCTGCAGCGCGCGCCGGAGCGCCTCCGCGCCGTCCGCGGCCTCCTGCACCGAGTGCCCCCAGCGGCCGAGGAGCTCGGCCAGCGCCTTCCTCGAGTCCGGCTCGTCGTCAGCGATGAGAATTCGCGCGGCCGACACGGCACTCCTCGGAAACACGGGGTGGCCGCTCACGCGGCGACCGGCTCCACGGGGATCGACAGCACGGCGAAGATATCAGGACCCTCCTCCACATCCAACCTTCCGCCCAGATCCTCGAGCAGCCTGCCGATCATCGACATCCGCTCCGGATCCGGTCGACCCGCCGGATCGTCGACCGCAAAACGAATGTGGATGTGTTCATTTTCTAGCTGAGAGTGAACGCGGATCTTCGATCCGACCTGCGCCAGATCCACCCCGAGGAGGAGCGTCTCGACCAGGGCCAGCGAAAGCGGCGCGGCTCGCCCGACGCTTACGGCGGGAATGCTCGAGACCTCCACCTCCAGCCCACGCCGCCGCATCGGAAACGAGCAAAGCAAGACCGAAACCTCGAGGATCGCGGAAAGCTCGGAACCGGGCGTGCGGCCCTGGGCGAAGTCGGAGAACTGGCGGATGATTCGGTCCAGTCGATGTATCTGATTTCGAATCGCTTCGAGGTTGGGTCGAACGGCTTCGGCGAGGTCGGTGCCCGCGCCTCGCACCTTGTCGGCGAGCACCTCCAGGTGGATGGCCATCGCGTTGAGCGGGTTGCGCACCTCGTGTGCGATCCCGGACGAAAGCTCAGCCACCCGACGACTCCGCCACGCCCTCGTCCGGTCCTCGCCAGCGTCCTCGCCGATCGAGTCCCGGCGGCCGCGATCGTCCATCGACCTCGGTAGGCCACCCATGGCGTGCTCCTGGATCGATCCCTCGTGTGGCGACAGGTAGGGACGTTTCGTCAACGTGTCAATCCACCCGCACGCTGGCTGCCCCTTTTCGTCGCCTCCCTTCGGGTGGCGCACCGCTTCACATCGAGACGAGCGCGCCGCTCAGAGCGCCCAGATGCGATTGGCGCGCAGACCGAGCCGACGCAACAGTGCGCGCGCGAGCTCCTCGCCGTTGCATCCGCCCACCCGCTCCGGCACCACGAGGTGCAGCTCCCCGTCGATCGCCTGGGCGGCGGAGGAAAAGAGCTGGAGCCGGCTGACGACCTCTCCGATCTCCATCGCCCCGCCCTCCACCAGCAGCGTGTCGACCAGGACGGCGGTCCCGCGCGAGTCGTTTCGCCGGCAGGTGAGCGCGGGGGCGTGGTCCCGGAGCGAACCGACGATCTTCTCCGGCGGCAGGTAGCCGGGCGCATCGGCGCGGACGTCGACGCACCCCTCGAGGCGGAAGTACTCGGCCATCAAGGCGCAGAGCGCGTCCCTTCGAGACCGGCAGCTGATCGTGATTGTCTCCACCATGAGTGCAGGACGCCCCCCTTCCTGTCCTGTGCTCATCGTAGGCACGACCGAGCCGGTGCAACCTGCGCGGCGAGGGCCCTGCCGACGGAGCAGGCGCCCCGCCTCGGCGCGGGTGCGCGCCCGTCAATCGAGGTCGAGCTTGACCAGCTCGATGCCCAGCCGCTGCGCGTATTCGAAGATGCGCTCGTCCCGGTAGAACTCGCCGTAGACGATCCGCACGATGCCGGCGTTGGCGATGAGCTTGAAACAGGGCCAGCAAGGCGAGGCGGTCGTGTAGATGGTCGCGCCCTCGATGGCCACGCCGTTCTTCGCCGCCTGGATGATGGCGTTGGCCTCCGCGTGCACCGTCTTGATGCAGTGGCCGTTCTCCATCATGTGGCCCTCCTCGTCGCAGTGCGGAAGGCCGCGCAACGATCCGTTGTAGCCGGTGGAGAGCACGGTGCGGTCGCGGACGATCACCGCGCCCACGTGCTTGCGATCGCAGGTCGCCCGGCTCGACACCACCCGGGCGAGGTTCATGAAGTACTCGTCCCACGAGGCACGCGGCCTCTTGCCCGCCGCTTTCTCCGCGGGGGGCATCCCTTCCTGCTTCATCTCGACCTCTCCTCGGTCGGCCCTTCTCGAGTGCCCGTACTCTAACCCGAAATCGGGAGCCCGCCCCCTGACTCGCGTGGCGCGCCCGGTGCCGCTGGCTCATCTTTGCACAAGGGGGAAGCGATGAGACACGGACCGGTTCGGGCCCTCGGGGCGCTGCTCTTCGTCGCGTCGGCGCTGGCGACGGGCTGCGCCATCCGCGCCCCGAAGAGCAACGGCATGGACCAGGAGCTGGTCGTGGAGGGCCGCGCCCTCGGCATCCACGAGGTGCGCGGCGAGGTCATCCGCGTGGATCCTGAGGCGAAGACCCTCCTCGTGCGCGATCGGGAGGACCAGCGCGAGGTCGAGATCCGCGTCGTCGACGGCACGCCGGTCTTCTTCGAGGGCGGCGTATCCTCCCTCCAGGAGATCGCGGAGGGAAGCCCCGTCCGCGCCGCCTACTCGATCGAGGGCACCGAAATGGTCGCCAGCTGGGTGGAGGTGCCGCGCCCCGATCCGCGCCAGCGCCCCGCCCGCAAACCCGTCCAGCCCGAGGGGGCCGACGTGGCGGACGAGCCCTCGCCCGACTGAGCCCTCAGCGTGAGGCGGTGGCGGTCTCCTCGAGAAGATGGGCGAGGCCGGCGGTGCGGAGGAACTCGCGGATCTCGGGCGCGGGCGCGGCGAAGGTCTCGCCCGGCATGGGCACGTCGAAGGAGACGCTCCGGCGGTCGTCGATCTCGAATCGGAGCCGAGCGGTGCGATAGCCCTCGATCAGGGCGACGAGCTTGCCGTCCGAGACCCGAAAGAGCCCGCCGCCCGAGGCGCCGTAGCCGATGGGTGCGTCGGTCTTCAGCCGCCAACCTTCTTTCGGATGAAATCCGTACTGGCTGACGATGCCGGTGGAGACCGAGAGGTCGCGCCCGAAGGGAGCCGAGACCGCCACCAGGTCCTCCCCGACCTCGATGTCCTCGCCGGCCAGCCGGACGGAGGGCGCCCAAAGCCCCTCCACCCGGAGCACCGCCAGGTCGGACTCGGCCGGCTTTCCCGCCGCCACGACCTCGGCAGGATGGCGCTCCTCCCTGCCTTCCGGTCCGACCCAGACCTCGAGCCGGCGCCCCTCGCCGCCGAGGTTCTCGACCACGTGGGCGTTGGTCATCACCCAGGCGACGGGCGCGCCACGCGCCTCCTCCGCGCGCAGGACGACGCCGGAGGCGAGAACCGCCGGCCGCTCGCCCTCGACGACCGCCACGCGGACGCTGGAGCGCAGGACCGCCTGGACGAGCGCCTTGCGGCCGAGCGGCGCCGGAGGCACGTCGGGCCGCGCCGCGCTCTTCGCGCACGCGACGCCGGCGAGGATCGATGCGAGAGCGAAAGCGAGTTTCGGGAATCGACGTCGCACGGTGGGGTAACCGCCTGGCCCTCCGCGGCCTTCCCCCGCGCAAAAGCCCGCGAAATCCCGAGGAGAAGAGGGGGTCGGAAAGATGACAGCCAGGCGGCGGGCCGCTAGACTCCGCGCCGTGAAGCAGGACGCGCCGATCATCGGGATCGACCTGGGGACCACCAACTCGAGCGCCGCCTACGTCGACGAATCGGGAAAGGTCCGCATGGTCCCCTACCAGGGGGGCACGTTCGTCATCCCCTCGATCTTCGCCATCGACGACAAGGGCAACGAGCTGGTCGGCCACGAGGCGAAGCGCCAGTGGCAGCTCAACCCGCGAAACACGGTCTACGCATCCAAACGTCTCATCGGCCGGCGCTACAACTCCAAGGTCGTCGCCCAGATGAGCCGGCTGGTGGCGTACCGCATGGAGGACGCGGGCGGCGAGGTCCTCATCGACGTCGGGGGGCGCAACTTCCGCCTCAGCGAGATCGCGGCGAAGATCCTGGAGAAGATCCGGTCGGTCGCCCAGGACCACCTCGAGCGCCCCATCCACCAGGCCGTCGTCACCGTTCCCGCGTACTTTTCGGACAGCCAGCGCCAGGCGGTGAAGGAAGCGGGCAGCCTCATCGGCCTGGAAGTCCTGCGGATCATCAACGAGCCGACCGCGGCCGCGCTGGCCTACGGCGTCGGCCGGAACCTGCACGAGCGCGTCCTCGTCTACGACCTGGGCGGCGGCACCTTCGACGTCTCGATCATCGAGATCCGCGATCGCACCTACGAGGTGAAGGCCACCGGCGGCGACATCTTTCTCGGCGGCCTCGACTTCGACGAGGCGCTCATCCGCTACGTGCTCGACGACTTCCGGGCCAAACACGACATCGATCTCTCGCGCGACCCGGTGGCCATGCAGCGGATCAAGGACCTGGCCGAGCGGACGAAGATCGACCTGTCCACCCGCACCGAGGCCGCCTTCAACATCCCCTTCATCGCCATGACGCCCTTCGGGCAGCCGCTCAACATCGAGATGCGGATGACCCGCAAGCTGCTCGAGGACCTGACGTCGCACCTGATCGACCGGACGCTCGAGACGGTGGCGGCGGTGATGGTCGACGCCGGCCTGACCACCAAGGACATCGACGAGGTGCTGCTGGTCGGCGGCCAGACCCGCATGCCGCTCCTGCAGGAGCGCCTCACCCGCTACTTCGGCAAGCCGCCTTCCAAGTCCGTCCACCCCGACGAGGCCGTGGCCATCGGCGCGGCGCTCTACGCCCACTCGCTGCAGGACGACACCGACCTGCGGCTGCAGCTCCTCGACGTCATCCCCATGGCGATCGGCGTGGAGAAGGCCGACGGGCAGATGCACGTCGTCTTCCCGCGCAACTCCCCCATCCCCAACGCCAAGATCCTGCCCGTCACCACCAGCTACGACGGCCAGACCGAGGTCGCCATCCGCGTCTACCAGGGCGACCGGCCGATCGCTCGAGACAACGAGCTGCTCGGCGAACTCGTCCTGAGCGGCCTGACGCCCGGCCCCGCGCGCTCGGCGCGCCTGGAGGTGACCTTCGACGTGAGCATCGAAGGCATCCTCCGCGCCAGCGCTCGCGACGTGCGCACCAACCGCGCCGTCACGTCCACCATCCGACTCGGCCCCGGGCGGTGAAGCACCGCCAGGACGTCCCCAGGGCGGTCCCCCTACGAGCCTCGAGGTGGGACGATGGCCGAACCACTGCCATTCCGTCGGGCGTCATCGGCTCCGTCGAGCCGCGCCCCACCCCTTCGCCTCCGTCGCTGTTCCTTGTCGACAACGTTAACACGGGCCGCTAACGCGTGTCAATCCATGGGGAACGACGTGATGCCGTCGGGAACGAACGTGCAGGTGGAGGGGTCGGAAAAGACCACGCTGCCGTGCACCCGGAAGCGGCGATCGTCCCACAGGACGCCGCGCACGATGTCCGAGACGAGCGCCCCGCCGTAGTGGACGCGGATGCGCAAGGAGGAAGGGATTCCTCGTGCGGCCAGTCATCGACAAAGTCGACCGATGGCGTCCAGAAAGCGACCCTCGCCAGGCATTCCAACCCCTCGCAACTCCGATCCGGCTTCCACCTCGAAAGAAGCCGGAATGCGGACGAAGACTCGGGAGCGACCGCGGAATCCAGCCGGGCAATCGAGGCCACCGATCTCCGCCGGGCTGACGACGACGGCCCCCGCGTCGTTGCCACCCCCAGCACCGCTCGAGCGGCACCCCGCGGCGACCAGGGCTGCCAGCACCGCCGCCATGCGAAGGGCCGCCGACCATCGGGAGTCATCCTGCCCCACCGCGCACCTCCGTGGTCACGCCAGCAATGAAAATATTTCAGTACAGAGAATCACTCGCCCGCCGCAAGCGGATGCGCCGCGCGAGCGCGTCGAAAGCGGCGACGGAGAGGAGGAGGACGAGCGGGTCGAAGGGGACGCGCATGCGCGGGTCGCCGAGGAAGAAGGCCAGAGTGAGGAAGGCGGGGAGGAGGAAGGCGCCGAGGGGGAGCGCTTCGGAGCGACGGCGGCGAAGCAGCCACGGGAAGTACAGGAGGCCGGGGAGGATGCCGGCGTAGAAGAAGGGCGGGCCGTAGCCGCGCAGAAGCTCCGCCCTCTCCCTCCAGCCCGGCCAGAAATCCTGGCGGCCGAGGCCCATCCCCTCCTTCAGGTGATCGAGGGCGCGAAGGACGCGGCGCGGATCCTCGCGAAGCGACGCCAGGCCGCGCGCGTAGTAGTGGCGGTCGCGCCAGAAGGGCTCCTCCACCCGCTCGAGCTCCTGGTAGCGGACGAGGTTGGGGATGGGGACGATGCGATGGACCGTCCCTGCCTCCACGTACTCGACGCCGCGGACCTCCCGAAACGCGAGGTAGAAATTCAAGCCACCATTGGTGGCCAGGAAGGCCGGCTCGCCGAGGAGGCGACTGTTCTGCCAGGAGACGACGGCCACCGCAGCTCCCGTCACCAGCAGGAGCGCGAGGGCCCGGAGCCACCCATGGGCGCCGTTCTTCCACCCGGCCCATAGGGCGAGGAGCGGGAGGGCGGGCAGCAGGTTGGGCCGGACGAGGACCGCCGCAGAAAATGCGAGACATCCGCCAAGCCAGGCCCACCCCTCTCGTCGCAGAAGTAGATACAGCGAAAGCAATGCGAAGAAGGCGAAGGGAATCTCGGAAAGCACGAGTCCCCCGTAAAAGACGAGGGGAAGATGAGCGCTCACCAGGAGCGCCGCCGCCAGGGCGAGGGTGCTCGACGAAAGCAGCCGCAGGCCGATCCCGTACGTGAGCGCGGCGATGCCGGCGCCCAGGAGCGCCTGCACGACCGCGACGTTCCGCATCGCGTCGCCGCCCAGGGCGTAGATCAGGGCCAGGAGTGCCGGATAGCCGCGGGGGGTGAAGGTATCCCACGGTCCGAGCGTGCCCGCGAGCAGGTTGCGCGCCCGCAGGTCGTAGACGGACATGTCGGAGAAGAGGAACTTCCCCGGAGGGTGAACGACCAGGTTGAACCAGAGGCGGACGACGGTCGCGAGGAGAAAGACTCCGAGGGCGATCCAGGGCCGGCGCTCCGGGCGCTCGAACTCCCGCGCGAGTCGGATCCACCAGGATGGCGCTCGGTCGGTCGCGACGTCTTGGGCGAAGACCCGCACGCCCGCAGCCTACGCGGGCGGAGGGCGCGGCGGCAATCGCCTCACTCCGCCTGGGCGGTCTGGACCTGGGCGTTGCGCTGCGCCAGGAAGGTCTCCCACGAGCGGAGCGTGCGCAGGGCGATGCGGAGCTGGGGGTCGCCCGTCTCCGCTCCGTCGCCATCGGCGGCGACGAGGACCGGCAGCGGCGGCGCGATGCCCTGGCCGTCGCGGGGCACGACCACGTCCGGCTCGATGCCCGTTCCATGGATGGAGCGGTGCTTGGGCGTGTAGTAGCGCGCCACGGTGATCTTCAGCCCCGAGCCGTCGTCGAGGTCGACCACCGTCTGTACGCTTCCCTTGCCGAAGGTGGTGGTCCCCATCACCACGGCGCGCCCGTGGTCCTGCAGGGCGCCGGCGAGGACCTCGCTGGCCGAGGCGGAGCGCTCGTCCACCAGGATCACGATCGGGTAATCCGGCTCGGTTCCCGCCTGGTGCGCGGTCTCGATGTCGAGGATCCTTCCGCCGCGGCCGCGCGTGGTGACGATCTCGCCCTGGGCGAGGAAACGATCCGCCACGCGCACCGCCTGGTCGAGCAATCCGCCGGGATTGCCGCGCAGGTCGAGGACGAGCCCCGACAGCTCCTTGCCGTTCTGCTGCCGCAGCTCGCCGAGGGCCTTGGTGAGGAAGCTCTCGGTCTTCTCCTGGAAGCTCTTGATGCGGACATAGCCGATGCCGCCGGGATAGAGGCGCGACTCGACGCTGCGCATCTGGATGCGGTCGCGCAGCAGCACGAACTCCAGTGGCTGAGAAAATCCCTCGCGGAAAAGACCGAGCCGCACCTTCGTACCGGGCTGCCCCCGCATCATCCGCACCGCCTCCGTCACGCCGAGGTTGGCGGTGGGCACGTCGTCGATCGAGACGATCCAGTCGCCGGGGAGGATGCCCGCGCGCGAGGCCGGGGAGTCCTCCAACGGCTCGACGACCAAGAGGCGCTCGCCTTCCTTGCGCACCTCGAGCCCCAGGCCGCCGAACTCGCCCGCCGTGTCCGCCTTCATGTGGCGGTACTCCTCGGCCGGCAGAAAGACCGTGTAGGAGTCGAGCGTGGCGAGCATGCCGCGGATGGCGCCGTAGATGAGCGTCCGCGAGTCGACCTCGTCGACGTAGCTGTTCTCCACGTACGCGAGCACCTTGGCGAAGATGTCGAGGCTGCTGTAGGTCGAGGCGCCCGCCACGCCGATCGACGCGACGACGGCCGCACCGCCGAGGAAGGAGACGACGGCGACGAGGACGAGGGAGAGGAGCGAAGTTCGCCTGCGCACGGAAGACCTCTGGGACGCCCACGATGCCGGGGCGCCCATCAGCGCCCGCCCCCCTCCCAGGCGGGTGCACGTCGCTGCACGATCCTAGCACCCGCTTCCCCGGGCCGCGAGAGCAGCCGGGCGAGCGGGCCTCACCGGGAACGGCCGAACCAAGGGAGGGGATCGACGGGTTTTCCGTCCTCGCGCAGCTCGAAGTACAGGAAAGGCCCCTTGGTGGAGCCCGTATCGCCGACCCCGCCGAGCCTTTGCCCGGCCTCGACCTCGGCCCCGCGCTCCACCTCGATCTCGTCGAGGTGCCCGTAGAGCGTGTGGTAGCCGTCGCCGTGGTCGAGGATGACGAGGTTGCCATAGCCGCGGAACCATCCCGCGAAGACCACCTTGCCCCGCTCCACCGCCAGGACCGGGCTTCCGCGCGGAGCGCGGATGTCCAGGCCGCTGTGCCGGGTGACGGTGCCGAACTTGGCGTCGACCACCTCGCCGAAGGGGACCTCGACGAAGCCCTCGCGCACGGGCCGCGGAAGCGACCCATGGCGCCGTGGGAAGGCGCCCTTGCGCTTCGCGCGCGCCAGGCGCGCCATCTCGCGATCGAGCCTCGCCCGGGCCTCCCTCAGCTCGGCGTCGAGGCGCTCCTTCAGCTTCCGCTCCTTCTGCACCGCATCGAGCGCCGCGCGCTGGCGGGCACGCGCCTCCTCCGCCTCGGCCGCGAGCCTCCGCGCCTCGGCGGCGCGCTGCAGCGCCTCCTCGCGGGCGCGCTCCAGGCCTTGCCGGGCTTCCTCCGCCTCCCTTTGCAGCCGACGCGCCTCGCGCAGTGCGGCGAGGTCCGCCTCGAGGACGCGGTCCATCGCCCGCGACAGGCGGCGGATCTCCGAGGGATCCTGCGCCGCGAAGCCCGCGCCCCGCCGAAGCAGGCGGTAGCGGGAAAAGAGCCGGGGCCCGAGTTCCTCCAGTCGAACGCGGAGCGCCGCCTCGGCCTCTCGCGCCGCCTCCTCCAGAGGCCCGAGAGCGGCCTCTGCCTCGGCGACGCGTGCGTCCGCCTCCTCCGCCTCCCGCTCGGCGGCGCGGATCTCGGCCTCGAGTTCCTCCAGCTCCGTGACGATCGACGTCTCCTCGGCGCGCAGGCGCGCGAGGATCTCGCGGGTGGCCCGGATCGGGGCATCGATGGCCTCGGGCGAATGCGCAGGGGCGGGATCCGGATCGGGCGTGGTTTGCGATCCGCCGGGCTCACCGGGAGCGGCGATGCGCGGCTCGGGCGGTCCGGATGCCTCGGGTGCCGCGGCGTTTTCCCGTGTCGCCTGAGATGCGGCCGCGGCGGGGCCAGCCAGCACGAAAAGCGCCAGCCATAGCCGTGCCCGCCTCATCGCAGCTCCCGCGCCAGGGCGAAGAGCGTGGCCATCGCCCCGAACAGCGCACCGACCAGAACCAGCGCGGCGAAGGCGTCCGCCCCGGCGAGCCCCGCCAGGGAAAGCTCTCGCGGCAAGGCGAGGCTGGCGCCGAGCCGGCGTTCCCAGCCGGCGAGGAGCTGGAAGGCCAGCGCCGCCCACAGCCCGCCGAGCGCCCCCGCGAAGACGCCCTCGAGGACGAAGGGGAGGCGGATGAAGCCGTCGGAGGCGCCGAGGAGGCGGAGGATCTCGATCTCGTCGCGCCGCGCGTGGACCGCGAAACGAACGACGGCGCCGACGAGGAGCGCGGCGCCGCAGAGGAGGACGGAGAGGAGCGCCGCCCAGGCCCGCTTGGCGAGGGCGGCGAGCGCGGAGAGTCGCTCGGCCCAGTCGCGTCCCCAGTCGACCTCCTGCACGCCGGGGAGTCGCATGAGCGCCTCGGCGAGGTGAGGCAGCTCGTCCACCCCCGCCGCGCCGCCGGGCCTGAGCTCGATCGACGCAGGGAGCGGATCGACGGGAAGGTCGAGGAGGATGCCCTCCTCGTCGCCGAGCGCGCGGCGCAGCCGCTCCATCGCCTCCTCGGGCGAGACCCAGCGCGCCGTGCCGCCGACGGTCTCCGCAGCTTCCTGCGCGAGCCTTCGTCCTTGCTCCTCGTCCACGTCGCGGGAGAGGTAGAGGGTGAGTTCCACGCGGCTCCCCCACGCGTCGAGGAGGGAGCGCACGCCGAGGGCGAGCGCGCCGGAGCCGGCCGCCACCACCAGCGTGGCGCCGACGGTGAGCGAGGCGATGAGGTGGGAGAGCGGCGCGCGCCGGATCGAGGCCCACGTCTCCGCGAGCGCGATGCGCAGCGCGCCCATCACGCCACCTCCTCGGCGACGCGACCGGCATCGACGCGAACGAGCCGATGGCGAAGGTCCTGGAGGAAGCGCGGGTCGTGGGTGGCGAGGAGAACCACCGCGCCCCGCCCCGTCTGATCGGCGAGGAGCTCCATCGCGCGCCGCGCCCAGTGGGCGTCGAGCTGCGAGGTGGGCTCGTCGCAGAGGAGAATGGGAGGCGAGCCCGCCAGCGCGCGGGCGATGGCGACGCGCTGTCGCTCGCCGCCCGAGAGGCGCTCGACCGGATCGTCGAGCCTCTCGCCGAGGCCGAGCTCCTCCAGCCAGCGCAAGGCCTCGTCGCGGGCGGCGCGCCGCGAGGCTCCGCGGATGACGAGGGAGAGGCCGACGTTGTCCAGGACGCTACGGCCGGGCAGCAGCCGGAAGTCCTGGAAGACCACGCCGATGCCGCGGCGGTGGCGCGCCATCTCGGCGCGCGAGAGGCGAGCGAGGTTGCAATCGCCCACCCAGACCTGGCCCTGCGTGGGCCGCTCCGCGCCGAGGACGAGGTGCAGCAGCGTGCTCTTTCCGGCCCCCGAAGGCCCCCAGAGGATCACGAACTCGCCCTCGCCCGCCTCGAAGGAGACGTCCGAGAGCGCCGCCTCGCATCCCGGGTAGGCCTTGTGGACCTGAAAGAGGCGGATCATCCGTCACCGCAGAAAGTCGCGCACCTTCCTCGCGATCCCTTCCTCGTCCAGACCGAACTTGCGGTAGAGGTCCGCCGGGCTGCCCGACTCGCCGAAGACGTCGGGGACGCCGATGCGCAGCACCCGCGAGGGGAAGTGCTCGGAGAGGCACTCGGCCACCGCGCTGCCGAGGCCGCCGACGATCGAGTGGTCCTCGGCGGTGATCACCCTGCCGCCGCAGGCGCGAGCTGCCTCGACCACGCCCTCGACGTCGAGGGGCTTGATGGTGGCGACGTTGACCACCCGCACCGAAAGCCCGTCCGCTTCGAGCGCCTTCGCCGCGCGCAGCGATTCGGCCACCAGCGCGCCGCTGGCGAAGATCACCGCGTCCTTGCCGTCGCGCAGCGTCTCGACCTTCCCGAAGCGGAAGACGTAGTCCTCCGAGTGGATGCGCTCGACGTTCTGCCGCGTGAGCCGGAGGTAGGCGGGCCCCACGTGATCGGCGAGGTAGCGCACCACCGCCTCCGTCTCCACGTCGTCCGCCGGCTGGATCACCACCATCGTCGGCAGCGCGCGCATCAGGGCGACGTCTTCCAGGCCCTGCTGCGAGTAGCCGTCGTCGCCCACCGCGATGCCGGCGTGGGTACCGACGATGCGCACGCTGGCCTGCGAATACGCCACCGAGATGCGGACCTGGTCGTAGCGGCCGGTGATGAAGCAGGCGAAGGAGCAAGCGAAGGGGACCTTCCCGCAGAGTGCCAGCCCGGCGGCGGTGCCGAGCATGTTGGCCTCCTGGATCCCCATCTCGAAGAAGCGATCGGGAAACTTCTTCGCGAAGAGCTCGGACTTGGTCGACTTGGCCAGATCGGCATCGAGGACGACGAGGTCCTTGCGCTCCTCGCCGAGCCTCGCCAGCGCCTCGCCGAACGCCTGCCGGGTTGCCTTCTTGACGCTCATGACCTCTTCAGCTCCTCGATGGCGCGCGCGGCCTGCTCGGCGTTGGGAGCGACGCCATGCCAATCCACCACGCCCTCCATGAAGGAGACGCCCTTGCCCTTGATCGTGTGCGCGATGACGAAGGTGGGCTTGCCCTTCGTCGCCTGCGCTTCCTCCATGGCGCGGAGGAAGGCGGCGATGTCGTGGCCGTCGATGGTGATGACGTGCCAGTTGAAGGCCTCGAGCTTTTCTTCGAGGGGCTCGAGGTCCATCACGTCCCTGGTGAAGCCATCGATCTGGGCCTTGTTGTAGTCGAGGATGGCGACGAGGTTGTCGAGCCCGAACTTGGGCGCGCTCATCAGCGCCTCCCAGACCTGGCCCTCCTGCATCTCGCCGTCGCCGAGCATGCAGTAGACGCGGAACGGCTCGCCGTCGAGCTTGGAGGCGATGGCCATCCCCTGCGCCACCGAGAGCCCCTGGCCCAGCGAGCCGGTGCAGGCCTCGACGCCGGGCGCGAGCACGAAGGTGCTGACCGGATGGCCCTGCAGGCGGCTGCCCAGGCGCCGCAGCGTGGAAAGCTCGTCGCGCGCGACGTAACCGGCCTCCGCCATGCAGGCGTAGACCGCGGGCACGCCGTGACCCTTGGAGAGGACGAAGCGATCGCGGTCGGGGCGCCCGGGATCTTGGGGGTCGTGGCGGAGCACCTGGAAGTAGAGAGCCACGACCATGTCGATCGCCGACAGCGATCCTCCCGGGTGGCCGGACCCCGCCCTCGCCAGCATGTCCACGATGTCCACGCGCAGCCGCCGAGCGATCTCTTCCAGCCGCCGCACGGTGGACTCGTCGGCGCGCGGGGTTCCGGGAGAAACGGGATGCATCGGACTCCTCCAGAGTGTTCGGTGGCCGTCGCTCTAGCAGCGGAAGCTCCGACTTGCAACCACCCCTACTTCCGGCCTCGCTCGCCGGAGAGATAGCGGAGGATCACCTCGTCCAGGCTCTGGTCGGAGACGAGGTCCTCCGCGTAGAGCGTCTCGGCCTCTTCGTAGGGTGGAGGCAGCGGCGGAAGCGGCGGAGGCAAGGCCGGCTCCCCCTGCGGCTGCAGCTTCGGCGGGGACGCTGGCTCCTTGCGCGGAAGCGGAGGCGGCGTCGTCTTCGAGCGCCCCGCCGGCCAGCTCGAGAGCTCCTGCGGACGGAAACCCGGCGGAGGGGGAACCCGCCCCTTGCCCGACCACGGCCAGGCCACCTTGGGCTCCGCTGGCGGCAGCGGCAGCGGAGGCGGCGCGGCCCCCTGCCTCGACGACGGGGTCGGCTCCGGCGGAGGCAAGGGCGCGTCGTAGACGCCGTTGACGAGGTTGCGCAGCATCTCCTTGTGCTGCTCCTCCATCAGCGCCCGCACCAGGCTCGCCAGGTTGGGCGCCCCGCGCAGCTCCGCGTACGAGGTCCTCTTCGAGGCGATGATGTTCCCGCCGAGGAAGAGGTGCGTGACGATGTAGCCGCTCTCGATCCCGGTATCCTCCGTCTGCACGTGGTAGAGCTGGCCCTTGTGCTGGACGTTGTGGTTGAAGCCGGTTACGAGGCGCTTGCCGGACATGGGTGGCTGCCCTCTACCACAGCGACGGGTCCAGATCGACCTGCTCCACTCGTCCCGGCCGCTCTCCCAGGAAGCGCACCACCACCTCCTCGAAGCGAGCCGGGACGTCGGTCACCAGCAGGCGATGCGTCGGCGGGCGATCCGCCGCGCCCTTTGCCTGGGCGGCCCCGCCTACCTCGGCCACGGCAGCGTCGGCCCCCGCGGCTTCACGAGCCTTGGCGGCCTCGGCGGCGAGCACCTCGGCCACCGCCGCGCCCGAGTCCACGAGCACCGTCTCCGGCCCCACCGCCTTCTGGATGACCGACCGCAGGAGAGGATAGTGGGTGCAGCCCAGGATGAGCGCGTCGAGCTTGCCGCGGAGATCGCCGAGGTAGCGCTCCGCGACCGCCTCCGCGATCGGTCCCTCGGTCCAGCCCTCCTCCGCCAGCGGCACGAAGAGCGGGCAGGCCCGCGCCACCGCCGGCGGCGCGCCGGTCCGCGCCGCGATCGCGCGCTGGTAGGCGCCCGAGGCGATCGTCCCCGCGGTGCCGATCACGCCGATCCGCCCGCCGGGGCGGGCCCGCAAGGCGGCCTCGACCCCGGGCTCCACCACGCCGTGGACCGGCACCGGAAGCTCCGCGCGGAGCACGTCGAGAGCGTGCGCCGAGGCCGTATTGCAGGCGACGACCAGCAACTCCACGCCCTGCCGCAAAAGCAGGGCGGCGTTGTTGCGCGAGTACCGGATCACCACCTCCGGGCTCTTCGTCCCGTAGGGGACCCGCGCCGTGTCGCCCAGGTAGACCGTCGGCAGGTGCGGCAGCCGCTGCCGGATGGCGCGCAGGACGGTCAGCCCGCCCACGCCGGAGTCGAAGATTCCAATCATGGGCGGAACTTACCCCACGGGCCCTCCTTCGCAACAGGACGAGTGCGAAGCCAGCGGCGAGGCGCCGGCCCCTCGGCGACCGTGACGGGCTCATCGCAAATCTCTCCGGGAGGCTCGCCGACGTGCACTGCGATCGCACCAGCGATCCGCCTCGCGGGTCTTCCCAAGCCAGGCGCCACGCCGCGCGGAGATTCACCCGCACAACCACGGCAGGAGGATCGCCGCCGACGGCGGCGTCAATACACCGGTACGAGATCGAGCGTCACCTCGTTGTAGCCCCTGTAGAGCCGGACGTGGCGGCCGAACTCCCAGGTGAAGCCCGAACGCGACGAGGGATAGCCGTACGCCTCGATCCAGTAGAGGCCGCGCGGCAGGTCGTCGAAGAAGACCGAGCCCTCCTCGCAGCGGACCAGCCCGCTCTCGTAGACGAAGCCGTGCACGTCCTCGAGGATCACCTCCACGTACTTGACCCCCGCCGCACGGCAGCCGAGGCCGTCGAAGGTCCAGAACGCCTCCAGCTCGGCCTCGTCGTCGACGTGGCAGGCGGAGAGGGTCAGAGCCAGCGCGGGAAGGAAAAGCCAGGTACGAAGAAGTCTCTTCACGACTCGCATCTCCTTGCGCCTGCTTGGACGGAGAGCGAGCGCACAGATTCACCGCCCCGCCTCGCATCGCGGGCACGAACGTTGACCCTCCGACATGCCCCGTGCAAGATCCAAACTTCCCAAATCGGGGCCCGAAGGACTTGCCCATGCCCGTGAACTACATCGCCGCGATCGATTACCTCCACGCCATCCAGGCCAGCGGGCCGGTGGGGATGGGGGTCCTCGCCATCCTTCTCCTCGCCTCCGGCTGGAGCTGGACCATCATCTTCCAGAAGTCTCTCCAGCTCCGCAGGGCGGAGGAGCGCTCGAAGGAATTCCTCGAGGCGTTCTGGCAGTCGAAACGACTCGACGAGGTCTACGCCCGATCCAGCTCGATGAAGGACGCGCCGGTGGCGCAGGTCTTCCGCGCCGGCTACGTCGAGCTGGCCAAGCTCACGGGCGAGGGAGGCGAGCGGAAGGTCGACCTCGCCGACGTCGACAACATCGAGCGGGCGCTGCGGCGCGCGGCGAGCGTGGAGCTGACGCACCTGGAAGCGAGGACGTCCTTCCTCGGCTCGGTCGCGTCGGCGGCGCCCTTCATCGGCCTCTTCGGGACGGTGTGGGGGATCATGAAGGCCTTCGGCGAGATCTCCTTGCAGGGCAGCGCCAGCCTGGCCACGGTCTCGGCGCCGATCTCGGAGGCGCTGATCGCCACGGCGGTGGGCCTCTTCGCCGCGATCCCCGCGGTGATCTTCTACAACCACTTCGTGGCGAAGATCCGCGTCCTCGAGACCGAGATGAACAACTTCGCGGCGGACTTCCTCAACATCGTCAAGCGCCACTTCGTCCGGCCATGAGCTTCTCGGTGGGCGGAGGCCGCAAGGGCCTGTCCGAGATCAACGTCACGCCCCTGGTGGACGTGATGCTGGTGCTGCTCATCATCTTCATGGTGACAGCGCCGATGATGCAGCAGGGGGTCAAGGTCGACCTCCCCGACGCCCGCGCAAAGCCGATCGAGGCGAGCGACGAGCGCAAGCTCGTGCTCTCCGCCACCGCCGACCGGCGGATCTTCATCGGCGACGCGGAGGTCCAGCTCGAGGAGCTGGAGGAGAAGCTGCGCGCCAATCCGAAGGCGCAGGCCGACAAGGAGATCTACCTGCACGCGGACCGCAACCTGCCCTACGGCTTCGTCATGGAGCTGATGGCGGCGGTCCAGCGCGCGGGGATCCCGGCGATGGGGATGATCACCGACCCGACGGTCGCGACGCCCGCGAAGGGTTCGACGAAAAAGTAGTGGAGGCACGGCGCAAAGAGCACGTTGAGGGCGTAGGCCCCGACCGGCAGAGCGTGCTTGCCAGGCGCCCCGCGCCCTTCCGCTGGGCGTGGATGCTTTCGGTCCTGGTGCACGCGCTGGTCTTCGCGGGCCTCTTCGGCGCCTCGCTTTCGAGCGGCTGCGGCGGCCGCCGCGAGCCGGAAAAGCCCGTGGTCGCCAAGCTGGTGCGGCTCGGCACCCCACGCGAGAAGCACCTCCTCCCGCGTCTGCCCACGGCGCCGCCCACCCCGCCCGCCTCGCGCGAGGCGCCGCAGGTCACGCCGGGCAAGGAGCTGTCGACGCCGCAGCCGCCCAAGCCGCCGGAGCCCCCGAAACCCGAGCCCCGGTCGCAGCCGGCGGAGAAGGCGCCCCCGGCCTCCAGAAGCCCCAGTCCGCCCGCACAGGCGGCGGCGCCGAAGGGCCCGAAGCAGGAGAAGAGCGAGCTCGACGACATCATCCAGCGCTTCGCCTCCGCGGACCGGGTGGGCAAGGCCGAGCCGCTGCCGGGCCTGCCCGACGGCGATCCTCTCGGTGACGCGGAGGAGGCGGCCGAGGGCGAACGCTACCTGGCGCTCGTGCAGAAGCGACTGCGGGACCATTACGTCCTGCCCTCGACCATCCCCGAGGCGGAGCGGATCCGGCTGAGCGCCATCGTCCGCATTCACGTGGACCGGACGGGCCGCATCACGCGCCACGTGATCGAGCAGTCGTCGGGGAATCCGCAGTTCGACGCGGCGCTGGAGTCCGCCGTGGTCAAGGCCTCCCCCCTTCCGCCGCCGCCCGAGCACCTGCTCCGCCAGTTCGCGAATGGATTTTCCGTCCGCTTCCGTTACTAGGGCGGCGTGATAGAACGAGGCCCGACGAAAGGAGAGAGAACGTTGCGTCCGATGGCCAGGACTTGTGTCGCACTCGCGGCGCTCGCGCTGCCCGCCTTGGCGCTGGGGCAGGAGCCGCTCATCGAGGTGTCGGGGGCTACCTTCCGGCCCCTGCCGATCGCCATCGCCCCACCCATCGCCCAGGGGGACGCCGCCTCGCCCGCGGAGGAGATCTACGAGGCCCTCACCTTCGACCTCGAGGTCTCGGGCCTCTTCGAGGTGATCCCGCGCAAGGCCTTCCTCGCCGACCCCCGCGAGCCGCTCGGCCCGGAGGGCATCGTCTGGACGCGCTGGGCGGACGTGGCCGCGGAGGAGCTGCTCAAGTTTCAGGTGGAGGCCGGGCCGCAGGGCCTGAAGCTGACCTGGCGGCTCTACGAGGTGGCCACGCAGCGGCCGACGGCCGGTGCGACGCTCGAGGGCCGCGTCGCCGATGCTCGGCGGCTGGCGCATCGCCTCGCCGACGAGATGGTCCGCCACCACACCCGCGAGCCGGGCGCCTTCTCTACCCGCATCGCCTTCGTGCGCCGGCCCACGGGCGGCTCGAAGGAGATCTGGGTCGCCGACTACGACGGCCGCAACGCCAGCCCCGTCGCCAATACCCGCGGTATCTCGCTTCTGCCCACCTGGTCGCCCTCGGGAACGGAGCTTGCCTTCACCTTTTTCAAAAAGAGCCTGGAGTACCCGAACGGGCATCCGCAAGTCTGGAAGGCGAACCTTCTGACCGGCAAGACGGCCCCGCTCGTGACCTCCGGCGACCTCAACACCGGAGCGGCGTGGTCGCCCGACGGGACCAAGATCGCATTCACCATGTCGCGGGATGGCAACCCCGACATCTACGTGGTGAACGCCGACGGCTCCGGGCTGCGGCGGCTCACGCGCGATCCGAGCACCGAGTCCTCACCGGCGTGGTCGCCCGACGGCAAGCGGATCGCCTTCGTCTCCGATCGCCACGGCACGCCCCAGATCTTCGTGATGGACGCCGACGGCGAGAACGTCGAGCGGCTCACGCGCCAGGGCAACTACAACCAGACGCCGAAGTGGTCGCCGCGCGGGGACGAGATCGCCTTCACCGCGCGCGACGAGCGCTACGCCTTCGACATCTTCGTGGTCAACGTCGAGACCAAGGAGATCCGCCGGCTCACCCAGGACCAGGGCAACAACCTGTATCCGACCTGGTCGCCGAACGGCCGGATGATCCTCTTCGTCTCCGACCGCGACGGCGACCGCGCCCTCTACGTCGCCTCGGCGGACGGCCGCGTGCAGCGGCGGGTCTCGCCGCGCGACGGCGCCGAATACAGCGACCCCGCGTGGGGCCCCTTCCCCGTCTCCGTGGAAGCGAGGCGATGAGCGAGCGCTTCGCCGCCATCGACGTCGGCACCAACAGCGTCCTCCTCCTCGTCGCCGAGCGCGGCGCCGACGGGCGCTTTGTCGCCGTGGACGAGGCGTTGGAGATGACCCGGCTCGGCGAGGGGGTGGACCGCACCCGCCGCCTGACGGAGCGGGCCATCGAGGAGACGGTCGCGGCGGTGCGCGCCTTCGCGGAGCGCGCCCGCCGCCTCGGCGCCGCGCAGATCGCCGTGGTGAGCACCAGCGCCGCGCGCGACGCCGAGAACGGCGCGGAATTCCTGCGGCGGCTGCGCGACGAGGCCGGCGTGCAGGTGGAGATCCTCTCGGGCGAGGACGAGGCCGCCCTCACCTACGCCTCGGCGGCCTCCGACTTCGGCCCGGGACCTCTCTGGGCCATCGACGTCGGCGGCGGCTCCACCGAGTTGATCGGCGGCGAGGACGGCGCCATCCGCTTCTGCCGCTCCTTCGACGTGGGAGCCGTGCGGCTCACCGAGCGTTACATCGCCTCCGACCCGCCGGCGCCGGAGGAGCTGGGGCGCGTGGAGGAGACGCTGCGGGCGGTCTTCTCCGCGCTTCCCGCGCTGGAGCGGGGGACGAAGCTCGTCGGCATCGCCGGCACCGTGACCACCCTCTGCGCGCTCTGGCTCGGCCTCGACGCCTACGACGGCCGCCGGGTGCACGGCCAGCGCATGCCCATCGGAGCCGTGGAGGAGCTGGAGCGCAGGCTCGCCGCGATGCCCCTCGAGGAGCGCCAGCAGTTCCCGGGCCTGCCCCGCCGCCGCGCCGACGTCATCGTGGCCGGCGCGACGATCCTCCGGGTCGCCATGCAGGTCCTCGGCTTTTCCGAAGTGATCGTCAGCGACAAGGGCGTGCGTTGGGGCCTGCTCGAGGCCCGCTTCGGCCGCGCCACGCGCGCCTGATCGAGCACAGGATCCGCCAGGAAAAAAAGGCACGGGACGGCGATGCGCGCCTGGACGCGCGGCGCCCGGCCTGCTCTAGTAGGCCGCGAGGCGGCGGGGCGGCGGTTCGGCCGTGCCGTCTCGGGTTTTCCTTCCGCTCATCGCTCGTATCCATGGCCGCGACCGCGTTGCGCAGGGCCCACCTCATGCTGGGCGTCCTCACCCTGATCAACCTGCTCAACTACCTCGACCGCTACGTGCTGTCGGGGATGCTTCCTCTGGTGCAGGAGCATTTCGGGCGAAACGACGCGCAGATGGGGCTTTTGACCTCGAGTTTCCTCGTCGTTTACTCGCTCGTCTCGCCCTTCACCGGCTACCTCGGGGATCGGCTCGCGCGGCGCCATCTGGTGGCGGGGGGCGTGATCCTCTGGTCGGCGGCCACGGTCTACAGCGGCCTGGCGCGCTCCTTCGAGGAGCTGCTCCTGGCGCGCAGCCTGATCGGCATCGGCGAGGCCGGCTACGCCGCCGTGGCACCGGGGCTGATCTCCGACCTCTACGAGGAAAGGCGCCGCGGCCGGATGATGGCGCTCTTTTACGCCGCGCTCCCGGTGGGATCGGCGCTGGGCTTCACCCTCGGCGGCGCGATCGGAACCGCGCTCGGATGGCGCTCGGCCTTCTTCGTCGCGGGCGGGCCGGGGCTTCTGCTCGGCCTCGCCGCCCTTTTCTTCCCCGAGCCGCGGCGGGGCGCGACGGATGCGCAGGGGCCGACCACCGAGAAGGCGAGCGCGTGCGAGATTCTCGGCCACCTCCTCCGCACGCCGGCCTTCCTGCTCAATACGGCGGGCTACACCGCGGCCACCTTCGCCATGGGCGGCCTCGCCGCGTGGTGGCCCACCTTTCTCTATCGCGAGCGCGGGCTTTCCCTCGACCACGCCGGCTACGTCTTCGGCGCGCTGCTCGTGGTGGCCGGCTTCGCCGGGACGCTCGCCGGCGGCTGGCTGGGCGACCGCATCCACGAGCGCCACCGCGGCGGACATTTCCTCGCGGCGGGTTGGGGGCTCCTGGTGGCAGCGCCCTTCGCGATCCTCGGCATCCTGCTCGAATCGCCCTGGGCCTACTGGAGCGCGGTCTTCGTGTGCCTGTTTTTCCTGATGTTCAACACGGCGCCGCTGAACGCCGCGCTCTGCAACGTGGTGCCGGCGAACATGCGCTCCACGGCGGTGGCAGTGAACCTGCTCGCCATCCACATGCTCGGCGACGCCATCTCCCCCTTCCTGATCGGCTGGGTGAGCGATGCGACCGGCTCGCTGGGCGGTGGGCTCTTGTTGGCCGCGAGCGCCATCGTGCTCGGGGGGCTGATCCTCGTGCTCTCCGCGCCCGCCCTGCGCCGCGCCCTCGCACCAACGGATGCCGCCTTACCGGCCCGCGCCGGGGCGCGCTAAAGCGCTACTCGCCCGAGCGATCCGCGGCCGCGTCGAGGCTGCGGTAGGCGACCAGGGCTCCCGCTCCCATGCCCTCCGAGATCACCAAGGCATCGCCCTGCACGCATTCCTCGGGCCCGACCACCCAGGCGTACACGAGGCCGTAGCTCCATTCGCCCACCACAGCCGACTCGCCGGGGAGCAAACGAACCTCGTCGTTTCCCTCCCCGGAGACGACGAGCTGGCCGCGCGGCAGGGTGAGGACGGTCCAGTCGTACGAGGATTCGACCACGACCGCGTCCCCGACGGAGACTTCCACCGGCAGCGCATCCGGCCAGGCGAACTCCGCCGGTGCGCCGCTCGACGACCGCACCTCGAAGCCGTTCGAGCCGACCGCCACCACCTCGTAGGTTCCGTCCTCGAGGACGGAGCCAAACCGGTGCTCCCGGCCACGGCGATGGGCCTCCGCGATCTCGGCGCTGCACCGCGGTCCGGGAGCGGCCGGGGCCTCGCAGGCGTACCGCTCTTCCGTGCTCGCGTCGAACCAAAGGCCGAATCGATGCGCGCCCGGGAGGCCCCGGTAGGCTCGCCCAGGGCGCTCCTGCCTCGCGATCGGGGCGGCGGGGAGGCCCCGACGGGCCGGTCTACGGGCGGCGTGCGTCGATTCAACCCGCCAGGGAGGCGATGGTCTCGTCGATCACCTGGCGAAGGTTGCAGATGGCGTGGGGGAGCTCGTCGCGGCGCGCCTCCTCGAGGGCCGGAAGCACGCGCGGGTCGCCGGCCCCCAGAGAGGCCAGCCGCCGGGCCGCGGCCATGCGGATGCGACAGGAACTCTCGTGGCGAAGGTCCAGGATCGCCACGCCCACCCGGTCGATCCGATCCCCGAGGCCGAGCTTCTCGAGCGCGCGGACGGCGTTGTGGCGCTGCCAGTAGGACGGCGAGGTGGTGGCGAGGACGAGTGCTTCCCGCACGGCATCCGTGGCGTTGCCTAGGACGAGCAAGATGTCGGCTCCCTTGCCGTCGAGCAGATCGACGAGACTGGCGGCGACCTCGTCGTCGGCCGCGAGGGTGGGATCCAGCCGCAAGGCGATTTCGAGTGCCTCGCGGGCCGTCTCGCGGTGGCCGAGCCGCGCCTCCGTCCGCGCCCTCCACAGGTGAGCGCGCGGGTCGTCGGGATTCTCGCCCGCCCACTGCTCCGCCCAGAGCGCGGCCTCGAGCAGCCGTCCGGCGGAGATGGCCGCCTCCACCTTCTCCTCCGGGCCGGGCGGACGGAGCTGCAGGACGACGATCGCCGCCACCACGCCGAGGACGGCGAGGCGAAAGGCGGGTCCGTGCGTGGCGCGGCCCAGGCCGATGGATGCGGCCCGGACGATCTCGGCGAGGCGGACGGCGAGCGATGGCGTGCGGCGTCGAAGCCACAGCCCGTGGAAGGGAAGCGCGGGAAAGGGCTTCTCGGGCGGGGGAAGGAGCCGGTAGACGTCGCCCTCCGCCGCGAACCTCACCTCGCTGCGGTTGGCGGTGAGGCGAACGGCGCGCGAAAAGAGTACCTCGCCCGGGGCTGCGCGATCGAGCAGGGCCCAGGCCTCGGCCACCGGCGCACCGCGCAGCTCCTGCCCGCGGCGCTCGCACTCGCCCGCCACCACGGCCACGCGAAGCTCGACCTCGTAGGGGAAGCGCCCGCGCTCCAGGCAGAGCGCGTCCTGCAGCGCGCCGGCGCAGTGAAGGGCGTCGGTGGGCGAGCGCATCTCGGCGAGGAGCTCCCGGTCGCCGGCGAGAACGACGCGGCCTCCAAACCTGCGCGCCACGCGGCGCAGGACCTCCATGGGGGCCCGCTCGTCGCCCGAGATCTCGAGCCTCTGCCCGACCCGGTCGAGGCGCACCGCGAGAAGGGTTCTCGCCGCGCTCCGGCGAGAAGGTGCGCGCGTCCGCGACGGGGGCCCGTCGGGCTGGCAAACCGGGGACATCGTTTCCGTTTTGCCCTCGCCTGGGAACGAGAGCAAGGGGCGGCCTTGCCTGCCCTGCCCCGGCGCGGTAGAGCGGGCCGGAACTGCGAGGCGACCGTGATCCTGATCTGTGCCGCCGTGGAGGACGAGCTTTTGCCGCTGCGAGGCCGCATCCCCGCCGATGGTGTCGGCTTCGCCGCCATCGGCGTGGGGCCGGTGGAGGCCGCGCTCGGCGCCGCCGCCGCGCTGGCGACGCGGCCGTCGGCGGCGATCCTCGTCGGAACCTGCGGCGCGTTTCCCGGTACCGACCTTGGGGTCGGGCGCGCGGTCTGCGTCGAGCGATCCCTCCTCTCCTGCCCCGACGTCGCGGCGGGTCGCAGCTATGTGCCCGCGCCGGCGCAGGTCGAATCGCGGGCCGATCCGGTCCTGGTCGCGGCGCTCTGCGAGGCGGCCGGCCTTCCTCGCGTCGGCTGCGTGACCGCCCCAGCCATCACCCGCGATGCCGCTTGCGCCGACCTTCTCGCCCGGAGCACCGGTGCCGAGGTGGAGCACCTGGAGGCGCATGCCTTCCTGCGCGCCGCCGAGCGCGCCGGCATCGCCGCCGCCTGCGTTCTCGGCGTGGCCAATCGCGTCGGCCCCGACGCCCACGAGGAGTGGGTGCGGAACGCGGACGCCGCCACCGCGGCCGCTGCCGACGCCCTGCTGCGCTGGCTGAAGGCGCGCGGCTGAGGCCGCCTCTCTGACTCTCCGCCACCTCCCCGCCGGGGAAGCCCCCGACCTCGAAGCCTCGCGGCCATTGCTCGAGGGGTCATGGAGGTCGACACAGGCAGGGCTACAATCTACACGGACCTGGTTTTGCGGGCTGCCGGGGCGAAGGCCTGGCAGATCTGGGAGAGGCTGATGGCGACGTACCAGGGCTACGAGTAGAAGAGCGAGATCTTCCGGGAAATCCTCGCGGAAGGCCGCGCGGAGGGGCGCGTCGCCGCGATGGCGGAGGCGGTGATCCGCGTACTCCTCCGGCGCGGGCTGGCGCTCTCCGATGCCGAAAAGGAGACCATCCTCAGCACCCAGGATCTCGCGACCCTTGAGAACTGGCTCGACCGCGCGGTCGTCGTCGAATCGACCGCCGAGCTCTTCGACGAGCGGTAGAGCGGCCGAACAGCATGACCGGCTTTCGGCCGGGCGCGCGGGAACGACGCCGCCATTCGTCGACGCCGGCGCGCGTTCACCGGATGCGACGCAGCAGCTCCCAGATCGCCTGCTGGCAGATCTCGTCGTAGCCGACCGTGTCCTCGTTGGCGTAGAGGTCGAGGTAGTGGGCGAGCCTGGCGCGGTCGAGGCCGCGGGCACGGCCGTGGTCGGCGAGGGCGTCGAGGATCTCGTCGCGGTGGTCGACGGCCCAGCGGATGGATTCGCCGAGCACGCCGATGAGATCGTCGTAGAGCTTCCGGTCGAGGCCTGCGCGGATCACGTTGGCGCCGAGGGGAAGGGGCAGGCCGGTCTCCTTCTCCCACCACGCGCCCAGGTCGAGCAGCAGGTGCAGGCCGACATCTTGGTAAACGAGGCGGCCCTCGTGCACGAGGGCGGCGGCGTCGTATCGGCCGGCGCGCAACCCCTCGATGCTCTGCTGCAATCCGGCGCCGACCTCCTCCACCAGCTCGGCTCCGGGCGCGGCGAGGCGCAGCACGGCGGCGGCGGTGGTGTCCAGGCCGGGGACGGCGACGCGGCGCAGCGGCGCGTCGGGCGAGAGCGCCACCACCACGGGACCGTAGCCGCGCCCCACGGAGCCGCCGTGGGGAAGGAGGTCGTACATGTGCGCGATGCGCGGGACGTACGCCACGCTCACCGCGCAGACGTCGGGCTCGCCCCGCGACGCCATCCGGTTGAGCGTCTGGATGTCGGCGCGGAAGTGGCGGAACTTCACTCCCGGGAGGCCGACGTATCCCCGCTCGATGGCGTAGAACATCGCCGCGTCGTCGGCGTCGTCGGAGTACGCGAGAAAGACCTCCATTCAACCTCCCACGGCGAGCCGCGAAGGGCGGCTGGAGAAGGTCCGTCCCACGGCGGCGCCCACCTTGGCCATGTCCTGGGCGAGGGTGGCGAGGTCGTCGAGAAGCAGAGCCTGGGGGCCGTCGCAGCGCGCGCAGGCGGGATCGGGATGGGCCTCGACCAGCAGGCCGTCGGCGCCCGCGGCCAGCGCCGCTCGCGCCAGCGGCAGGACCAGGGCCCGCCGCCCCGCCGCGTGAGACGGGTCGGCGATCACCGGCAGGTGGGTGCGCAGCTTGGCCGCGGCGAGCGCCCCCACGTCCAGCGAGAAGCGCGTCGCCGTCTCGAAGCTGCGCGAGCCGCGCTCGCAGAGGATCACGCCCGGGGCGCCGCCTTCGAGGAGGTACTCGGCGGCGGAGAGCCACTCCTCCACCGTGGCGGACATGGCCCGCTTGAGTAGGACCGGGCGGCCGACCCGGGCGGCGGCCTTCAGCAGCGAGGTCGCCTGCATGGTGCGGGCACCGATCTGGATCACGTCGGCCCACTCGGCTACCTCGATGCAGCCGGCCTCGTCCAGCGCCTCCGTGACGACCAGCAACCCGTGGCGATCGGCGGCGGCGCGCAGCCAGCGCAGGCCCTCCGGCCCCACACCCTGGAAATCGCCGGGCCGGGTGCGGGGCTTGTAGGCGCCGCCGCGCAAGAAGGTCGCGCCCTCGCGTGCGGCCACGCGCGCCGCCTCCTCGACCTGCTCCTCGGATTCGACGGCGCAGGGCCCGGCCATGAGCACGAGTTCCCGGCCGCCCACCTCGACGTCGCCCACGCGGACGGGGCGCGTCTCCTCGGCTTCCGAGGCGGCCTTCGGGTAGGACGAGGGCGCGCGGAGGATCTCCTCGACGAAGGGCTGCGAGCGCAGGATGCGCAGGGCGCGCGGCGGGACTGGCTCCTCCACCTCCACCGCCAGCCGTCCCCAGTCGCCGCCGAGGCGGCGGCTGGGAAGGCCGAGCCGGGAGGCGGCAGAGACCACCTGCTGAGCGGCAATCTCGGGTGCGTTGCGTTCCAGAAGGACGATCAAGGACCGACTCCCACGAACCACACGTCCACCACCGCCGCCGCGCCGAAGAGGAGGGAAACCCAGCCGTTGGCGGTGAGGACCGCATCTCCCCGGGCACCGCGGGCGGTGGCGATCTGGCCCCACAGCAGCGCCGCCGCCGCCAGCGCGACGCCGACACCGTAGGCGATTCCGCGGCCGGCGGAAAGTCCCGCGAGCAGGAAGAAGAGAGGCGCGAGCAAATGCAGCACCCGCGAGGTCAGGATGGTCGCCCGCGGGCCCCACCGCACGGGGAAGGAGTGCAGGCCCTCGCGGCGATCCACCTCCAGGTCGGCGAGGGCGTAGATGATGTCGAAGCCCGCGATCCAGCAGACGACGCCGGCGCCGAGCAGCATCGAGAAGGCGGAGAAGGTGCCGGCGACGGCCAGGTAGGCGCCGATGGGCGCGAGGGCCAGCACCGCGCCGAGCCAGAAATGGCAGAGCCAGGTAAAGCGCTTGGCCAGGCTGTAGCCGAGGGCGAGCGGAAGCGCGACGAGCGAGAGGATACCGCAGAGCGGCGAGAGCGCGAAGGCGGCGACGAGGAAGACGATCCCCGAGACGATCGTCAGCGCCCAGGCCTCGCGCACCCCCACCACGCCGCGCGGGATCTCCCGACCCTTCGTGCGCGGGTTGCGCGCGTCGAACTCGCGGTCGGCGATGCGGTTGTAGGCCATGGCCGCGGTGCGCGCGGAACCGACGCAGAGGAGGATGAGCAGCGCCTTGTGCAGGTCGATGGGATGCGAGGCCGCCGCCACCGCCGCCGCGGCCACCGCGAAGGGCACCGAGAAGATCGTATGCGAGAAGCGGACGAGCCGGCCCCACCGGACGATGCGCTCGATCATGCGAAGGCCTCCTTTCCGCGCGGGAAGCGCTCGAAGGGGATTCGCACCCACGGGTGGACGTCGAGTCCCAGCGCGGCGGCGCCGGAGACGGTCGCGGCGCGCAGCATCTCGTCCAGCGGGACGTCGGGAAAGGCCTCGGCCAGGACGCGCACCTCCCCGAGCAGGTCGTGGTCGGGGGTGGAGACGAGCGAGTCGGTGCCCAGCGCCCAGCGCAGGCCCGCGCGCCGGATGGCGCGCAGGTCGGGGAGCTTGCCGCCGATGTGGAGGTTGCTGCGCGGACAGAGAACCGCAGTGGCGCCGGCCTCGCGCAGGAGCGCGAGATCCTTCTCGTCGGCCTCGACCAGGTGCACCGCCAGCGTGCCCGGGCCGAGGGCGCCGAGTTCGTGCAGGTAGGGGATGGGGCGCTTTCCCGGAACCGGCGCTCCCTTCGAGCGCAGGAAATCCGCAAACCCTCCCTCGCCCAGGACCAACCACCGCACCTCGTCCTCGTGCTCGGCGGCGTGGACGCTGCGCACGCCTGCGCCGCCTGCGATGGAGCGAATCACGGAAGGTGCGGTGCCGTAGGCGGAGTGCGGGACGATCCGCACGTCGACGCCACTCCCCGGCGGGTGGGCGGCGAGCCGCTCGCGGACGCGATCGAGCGCGGCGGCGCCGGCGGCCTCGCTGGCCCCCACCACCTCGAGGAGCGAGACGCCCCAAAGCCCCGCCTCGCGGAGGATGGGCGCGGTGGCCAGATTCGTGCAGACGTCTGCCACCGCCACGGTGCCGAGCGCGCGCATGGCGCGTGCGGCGACGAGCGCCGCCTCGCGCTTCTCTTCGGCGGACGTCTCGAGGAGCGCGCGGGTGAGCTCCGCCACCCAACGCCCGAGACCGAGCCCGGCGCCGACCCGCCCGGCCAGTGCAGCGATCTCCAGGTGGGCGTGGCAATTGACAAGCCCGGGCATGAGAACGCCCTCGCCCTCCTCCACCGGGATGCCGGGATGCGCGCGGCGCAGCGCCTCGGCGTCCCCCCGAGCGACTGCCCTCCCCTGCCCGTCCACCAGCACCGCCGCGCCGGAAGGCGGAAAGAAGAATCCCGTCTCGGGGGACCAGAGCGCCTCACCGCAGAGCAGCTTCATGCGGCCTCCAGCAACCGGTACGTGCCGTCCCGTCGCACGGGAACGAATCCCGCGTCGCGGATGTGCCGCTCGATGCCCGCGGCGTCCATCATGAAGAAGGAGCCGGCGGCCGAGACCACGTTCTCCTCGAACATGACCTGGCCGAAGTCGTTGGCGCCGAAGTGGAGTGCCGCCTGCCCCACCGCCGGCCCCATGGTCGGCCAGGAGGCCTGCAGGTTCTCGATGTTGTCGAGGGTGAGGCGCGCCACCGCCAGCATGCGCAGGTACTCGCCCGCGCCCTGCGAGTCGCCGCGCAGCCGCAGGCCCCCGTCCTGATAGGGCCAGCAGATGAAGGCGGCAAACCCCCCCGTCTCGTCCTGCAGGTCGCGCAGCTTCACCAGGTGCAGCGCGCGCTCGTAGGCGGTCTCGCCGACGCCGTACATCATGGTGGCGCTGGTGCGCATGCCCAGGCGGTGGGCGATGCGCTTGACCTCGAGCCACACGGAGCTGCGGATCTTCTTGCGCGCGATGCGGGAGCGCACGCGGTCGACGAGGATCTCGGCGCCGGCGCCGGGAAGCGAGTCGAGCCCCGCGTCGATGAGGCGCCGCAGCACCTGCTCGACGGTCATCCCCTCCAGCTCCGCCAGGCAGACCACCTCCTCGGGCGAGAAGCCGTTGAGGCGGAAGCCGCGCGCCTTGATGAAGCGGACGAGTTCCTCGTAGTAGCCGATGCGCAGCTGGGGGTTGATGCCGCCCTGCAGCAACACCTGCACGCCGCCTGCGCGCCGCAGCGCGTCGAGCTTCCTCTCGATCTCCTCCCACGACAGCACGTACCCCCCGGGGCGGCCGGGCGCGCGGAAGAAGGCGCAGAAGCGGCAGGCGGTGGTGCAGACGTTGGTGTAGTTGATGTTGCGCTCGACGATGTAGGTGACCTTGCCGCCGGGGTGGAGCGCGCGGCGGCGCTCGTCGGCGGCGGCGCCGAGCTCGGAGAGCGGCGCCTCCTCGATGAGCCGCGCCGCCTCCGCGGCGGAGATGCGCTTGCCCTCGGCCCCGCGGGCGAGGATGGCATCGATGCTCGAGCGCCGCGCGCTCCGCTGCGGCGCCGGCGCGGCGAAGTGGATCTCCGGCGGCAGCAGGCCGAGCGCGTTGGCCTTGGCCAGGTAGACCTCGATCGCGTGCTGCTCCCGCCGTCCCATGTCGAAGGAGAGGCTCTGGGTGAGGTAGCGCACGAAGGGCGCCGGGTCGGGCGCGCCCACCTCCACCGCGTGCGCCAGGGCGATCTGCTCGAGCGCGCCCTTGCCGCACTCGAGGGCCTCCTGGAGATCCGCGAGGACGATGGGATCGACTTCGGGCTCGCGGACGGCCCACAGCGCGAAGACCATGGGCAGGCCGGTCCAGCTCGCCCACATCTCCGCCAGGTCGTAGCGGTAGGGGAAGCGGTCCGCGAGCATGAGGGCCGTGTCGCCGATGAGCAGCGCGCCCTGCTCCGGCCCCACCAGCCGCGCTGCCTCGTCGGGATCGCGGACCTGGTAGCGCACGTCCTTCTTGCCGCGCGCGTCGAGCAGGATGCGGGTGAGGACCACCGAGGTGCGGCTGGAGCGGTCGAGCAGCACCGTCTTCCACGAGTCGAGCGGTGTCTCGCCCACCAGGAGCACGCTCTCCACCGGCCCCTTCGAAGAGACGCAGGCCACCGGCAGCGCGTAGAGGCCGAGCTGGGCGATGGCCGCCACCGGGAGCAGGCCGACGTCGGCCTCGCCCTCGGCCAGGCGCCGCGCGCACTCGGAGGGCGGCGCGTGCTCGAGGACGATGCGCTCACGGGCCGGGCCGCGCCCCAGCCCGTGAAAAAGCGGCCGGGAGTTGAGAAAGCTCGAAGCGGCGATGCGCACGCGCCTCACAGCGGCATCTCCACCACGTTGTAGAGGGTGTCGCGCTCGACCGGCACGCGCCCCGCCTCGCGGATGAGGCGCTGGATCTGCGGCACCGAAAGCATGTCCGGAGTCTTCGCGCCGGCCATCTTGTAGATCTTTTCGGTGACGACCGTGCCGTCCAGGTCGTTGACGCCGAAGCTCTGGGCGATCTGCGCCACCTTCTCGCCCACCTGCACCCAGTACGCCTTCAGGTGCGGGATGTTGTCGAGGACGATCCGGCTCTGCGCGTAGATGAGCAGGTTGTCGAACCCGGTCGGTTCGGGGAGCCTGCGCAGGGGCGAGTTGGCCGCGTGGAAGGCGAGCGGGATGAAGCACTGGAAGCCTCCCGTCTCGTCCTGCAGCGCGCGCAGGCGCAGCACGTGGTCAGCCCGCTCCTCGGGCGTCTCGATGGTGCCGTAGAGCATGGTGCAGTTGCTCTTGATGCCCATGCGGTGCGCCACGCGGTGCACCTCGAGCCACTGCTCCGCGTTCGCCTTGTCCTTGCAGAGCTTGCGGCGCGCGCGCGGGGCGAAGATCTCCGCGCCGCCGCCGGGCATGGAGCCGAGGCCGGCGTCCACCAGGCGGCGGAGCACCTCCTCGTAGCTCATGCCGTACTTTTCCGCGTAATAGTGAATTTCAACCGCCGTGAAGCCCTTGATGTGCAGCTTCGGCGCCACCGCGCGGATGCCGCGCAGCACCTCCTCGTAGTACTCGAAGGGGAGCCCGGGGTGCAGGCCGTTGACGATGTGCACCTCCGTGGGCTCGTTTTCCATGTGCTGCTTGACCCACTCGATCGCCTCCTCGACTGAGTAGGTCTTCGCCTCCGGCATCCCCTCCTCCAGGCGGGCGAAGGCGCAGAAGCGGCACGAGGCCTCGCAGACGTTGGTGAGGTTCAGGTGGAAGTTGCGGTTGTAGTAGGTCCGGTCCCCGTGCAGCCGCTCCCGCACCAGGTTGGCGAGGTATCCGAGGGTGAGCAGATCGCGGGAGCGGAAGACCTCCACCGCTTCCGTCTCGTCCAGGCGCTCCCCGGCGTGGACCTTGTCGGCGATCCGGGCGAGCGACCCCGAAAATTTCGGGATGCGGATCTCGATGGCTGCGGACTGCATCATGACTGAACCTCCAGGCCCGTGTCCTCGCCGCCGGGGAGCAAGGACGGATCGACGTCCTCGTCGAGGATGTGGGCCACTTCCTTGTCGGCCGATCTCCGCCGCGGCCGCTCGGGCACGCGCTGGGCGCCGCGGATCGCCGCCTCGCCGTAGGCGCGGGTTCGCGATCCCATGGAGCCGGCGGGGTCGAGCTCGGCCTCCATGCGATCGGCGCCGAAGCAGAGCGCCGCGTCCGGCCCCTTGAGCTCGTCGCCGCCCACCACGGTGATCGGATGGTGGCCCGCCAGCCGCGCCAGCGCGGCGGCGCGCAGAAGCTGGATGCCCGTGGCCGACCGGCCCTGCGCGAACGAGAGCGGGCGGCGCTCACCCTCCAGGAGCGACCGCACGAATTCCAGCGTGATCTCCGCAGGGGCCTCCCAGAGCTCGTGCACGGGAAGCGGGCCGTACGCGAGCGGACCTCCGCTTCCGCGGCGCCGCACCTCGACGACCCCGTGCGCAACCAGCCGCCGCGCCGCCCCCTCCGCGGGAAGGCCCGCGCCCTCGGCCAGGGCAAGGAGGCTCTCCTCCTCGATGCGCGCCACGGCGCCGGGCGCGGCACGCAGCAGCCGGTCGAGGACCTCGCAGAGCTGGTCGATGGCGCCGACGGTGGCCGGGACCGTGCAGGAGAGCTCCAGGATCTCCGCCTCGGCCCAGGCGCGGTGGGCCATGACCTTCTCGCAGGTCTCCGCCACGTCGGGCCCGAGCCGGACCGGAACCACCCCGACCACCGCCGCCCGCTCGTGCATGCGCTCGCGCACCGCCGTCGCCAGCAGCGGCAGCGGCGCCCGCGCCAGGGCGAGGAGGTCCTCCGGCCCCGGCTCGCCCGCGGCGAGCCGGTCCAGGAGATCTTGCAGGCCGGCCGAGTGCGCCCGAAGGCGCGTCACGAACGAGTACCGCATTCGCTACGACCTCTCTCCCTCGATCGCGCGCAGGCGCGCCGGCGCGCTGCCCCAGCGCTGCATCAGGTCGTTCTCCAGGCCGAGGTGATCGAGGATTCGCGCCACGACGGTGTCGAGCAGATCCTCGATGCTCGCGGGGTGGGTGTAGAACGAGGGGCACGCCGGCATCACCACCGCACCCGCCTCTGCGGCGAGGAGCGCGGCCCGGAGGTGCACCTGCGAGAGCGGCATCTCGCGCACGCAGAGGACGAGCTTGCCCCGTTCCTTGAGCATCACCTCCGCCGCGCGGCCGAGCAGGTCGTCGGAGACGCCGTGGGCGATGCGCGCCATGCCCGAGGCCGAACAGGGCACGATCACCATGTGCCGGTAGAGCGCGCTGCCCGAGGCGAAGGGCGCGTGGAAATCGCGGTGCCCATAGACGGGGAAGCCGTAGGACCTCGGGTCGGTGCCGATCTCCTGCGCCCAGACCTGGCGCCCGTTCACCGAGAAGACGATCGCCGGCTCGACGTCGTCGCGCGAGGCCAGGTGATCGAGGAGGCGCCGTGCGTAGGGAGCGCCGGACGCGCCGCCGATGCCCACGACCAGCTTCATCCTGCTCATGCCCGCACCCCCTTGAGGATCGAGGCGACGCCGAAGACGAGGTTTCTGCCCTCGACGCGCGCGTAGCCGCACCTTTCCATCAGCGCCGCCGCCTCCTCGAGCGAGTGGAAGCGCTCCATGGAATCCGCCAGGTACTGGTACGCCTCGTCGTCGCCGCTCACCTTGGCGCCGACCGCGGGCAGTACGCCCTGGTTGTACACGCGGTGAAAGAGCCGCGAGAGCGTCCCCCGGGGACGGAAGAACTCGAGGATGGCGAAGGTGCCGCCGGGTCGGAGCACGCGGCGCACCTCGCGAAAGCACGCCTCCAGGTCGGCGACGTTGCGCACCCCGAAGCCGCAGACCACCGCGTCGAAGCTCTCGTCGCGAAAGGGAAGCGCCAGCGCGTCCGCCACGAAGAGCGAGACGTGGGGCAGCTTGTGGCGCCCGCGCAGGAGCATCTCCAGGGAGAAGTCCGCCGCCACGATCTCCGCGCCCGGATGCTCCTTGGCCACCGCCTCCGCCAGATCCAGCGTCCCCGCGCAGAGATCGAGAACCCGACCGCAGGGATCGGGGAGCGAGCGCGCCAGCTCCACCCGCCAGGCGCGGTCGATGCCGGCGGAGAGGAGGTGGTTGAGGCGATCGTAGGTCGGGGCGATCCGGTCGAACATGGAGCGGACCGTCCGCGCGTCCTTCCCCTGCGCCTGCGGGCCGAACCCGCGGGCGGGCGCCGGATCGGCGATCGCCCTGTCCCGTGCCTCCATCACCGTCCCCGCGACGACAGGCCCATCGCCACCTCCTCGAGGAGGCGGCGGTAGGCGTTGTCGGGAATCGAGGCGAGGAAGCTCGCGCCCATCCGCGCCTCCTCCGCCGCCTCCTCGCGCACGCGCTCCACCTCGCCGCTCTCGCGGACTACGCGGGCGATGCGGTTGGCCTGGGCCTCGGAGAGCGGCCTGTCGGCGGCCAGCGCCTGCCGCAGCTCCTCCTTCATTTCGGGGTCGCGCTGCAGCACGCGGATCACCGGTAACGTGAGCGTGCCCTCGCGCAGATCCTGGAGCAGCGACTTGCCGAAGACCTTCGGATCGGCATCGAAGTCGAGCGCGTCGTCGGAGAGCTGGAAGGCGATGCCCACGTGCCAGCCATAGCGACCCAGGGCCTCCGCCATCTCCGGACTGCCGCCGCCCGCGCGGCAGCCGGCGCGCGCCGCCCAGCGGAAGAGCGAGGCCGTCTTGCCCTCCACCACGCGGCGGTAGTCGGCCTCGGTGGTCTCCACCGAGCCCCGCAGCGAGATCTGCAGGGCCTCGCCCGCGACGAGATCGCGCAGCACGGAGATGAGCTCCTCCAGCGCGCCGGGAACGCCCGAGCCGCAGGCCAGGTCCAGGGCGCGGGTGAGGAGGAAGTCGCCCGCGAGCACGCTGGTGGCGTTGCTCCACAGAAGCCGCGAGGTGGGGCGGCCGCGGCGGACGTCGCCCTCGTCGATGACGTCGTCGTGCAGAAGCGTCGCCGCGTGCGCGAGCTCGGCGGCGACCGCCAGCGCCACGCCGCCCGAGCCGCCCGCCGCGCGCGCCGACAGAAGCGTCAGAAGCGCCCGCAGGCGCTTGCCGCCGGCGACGAGGAGGTGCTCGGCGGCGGCGCCGAGGTTCGGCGGGGCTCCGGCGCAGAGCCGCGGGAGAGCGGCCTCGAGCCGCGACAGCTCGTCCTGGAGCATGCGGGCGGCCTCCAGGTGCGCGGCGACGCGAGGGAGGTCGCGCACCTCGGCCACGCGGGAGAGATGGGCATCGGATTCCTGATAGATCGACTCGGCTGTCCTCATGCGCGGCTCGCCTCGCCCCCGAACTTTCAAGAAAACGTGAAGGCTCCCATAGCCGCCCGCATCCCAGGCGTCAAGCCGGGCCTCCGGCGCGGTGCGGCAAGACGTCTGCGCTACTGGAGACCGAAGCGGCGCAGCGGCGAGAAGTCGACCTTGCCCTGCTCCACGAAGAGGCGAATGAGCGATCGGCCGAGCCTGGCGAGCTCGACCAGGGAGGTGGCGCGGGCGTGGGCGAAGCGCGCGCGGCGGCGCTCCCCCACCCCGCCCAGCTTCGCCCGCAGCTCGAAGAGCTCGGCGGCGCGGGTGAGCATGGCGAGCGCCTCCTCGATCTGGACGAGCTCCCGCTCCCGGTACACGCGGGAGACCATCTTCCAGATGTCGGTCTCGGCCTCGAAGTAGTCGCGCCGATCGCCCGGCCGCCGCAGCCGCCGCACCACGCCCCACCGCTCCAGCTCGCCGAGCGCCATGGACGCCGCGCCCGTGGAGATGCCGAGCCCCTCGCAGAGCGCACGGGCGGGCAGGGGTTCCTCCGAGAGGTAGAGCCAGGCCCAGCACCGGCCCATCACGGCGCGGAATCCCCAGAACTCGATGAGCTGCCCGATGGCGTCGGCGACCAGCCGCTCGGGCCGCACCCCCGATTCCATGGCCGCGCACGATAGCGCAGAGCGCGCCGTCGCCGCGAGGGGCGCCGGGCGCTATCGTGAAAAATAGTGGAGGAGCGGCGATGACGATCGAGCGCGCGACCTTCGCGGCAGGTTGCTTCTGGGGCGTGGAGGAGGCCTTTCGCTGCGTCCCCGGGGTGATCTCCACCCGCGTGGGCTACACAGGAGGGCACAAGGAAAACCCCACCTACGAGGAGGTCTGCAGCGACACAACCGGGCACGCCGAGGCGGTGGAGGTGGTCTTCGATCCGGCGCGGGTGAGCTACGAGCAGCTCCTCGGCGTGTTCTGGGGCTGCCACGACCCCACCACGCCCAACCGCCAGGGGCCCGACATCGGATCGCAGTATCGATCGGCGATCTTCTTCCACTCGCCCGAGCAGGAGAAGGCGGCACGGGCGTCGAAGGAGCGGCTCGAGCGCTCGGGGCGCTTCGGCGCGCCCATCGTCACCGAGATCGTCCCCGCACAGACCTTCTGGGAAGCCGAGGAATACCACCAGCAGTACCTGCTCAAGCGCGGCGCGGGCCGCTGCCCGGCGAGACGCCCGCTGTCCTGAGAGGCCGTCGCGGGGCGGACGGGCGAGGCGCCTGCCGTCCTCCTCTCGCCCCTCTGCCGGGCGCGGCGGCCACCGCTCGCCATCCGGGCGAGGCGGCGGTCATCTTGCGCGGCCCTCACCGGCGGTGTAGGCCTCCCCCAAAGGGAGGTCGCGATGCGCCGAGTCGTCCGGTTCTGCCTGTTCGCCCTTTTCCTCGCCGCCCCGGCCATCGGTACGGCGGAGTCCTCCGAGGACGAAGCGAGCGAGGCGACCGAGTCGATCGAATACCCCTCCATCCGCGTCGGCGTGGGGGCGAGCCTGAGCTCCCGTCCCTTCGTCCTCCTCGGCGACGACGGAACCGCGGCGAGCCCGGCGGGGATGGCCAACGTGCTCGTTCCGTTCTACCTGGGCGAGCACCTGCGCCTCGAACCGGAGTTCGGCCTCCTCGTCCAGGACGGGGGCGCCATCCTCGGCTTCGGCCCTCTCTTCCAACCCCCCGACGACGGGCCCTTCAACGTCCACACGACGGTTTTCCGCTTCCTCCTCGGCATCCAGTGGGCGACGCGGCTGGGCCGAGACACGGTCGCCTACGTCGGCCCCAAGGTCGGCCTCCAGTCGCGGACCATCTCCTTCGACTTCGCGACGGAGACGGGCCAGGGGGACGTGAAGGTCCGGGCGGTGGACTTCTGGCTCGGCGCGGTGGCGGGGGGCGAGGCCTTCCTGACCTCCCACTTCAGTCTGGGGGCGGAGATCGGCTTCTACTACCTGAACCAGGGGAGCCCCGCGATTCTGGTCGTCTCCCAGGAGCGCGACACGGAGAACCTCGCCAACCAGTGGTTCCTCTCGACGCAGGCACTCCTGGCGGCTCGCGTGTATTTCCTCTGAATTCCCGTTTCAGGGAGCCCTTTCGGGCCGGAATTTTGGTTGCAGCCAGGGCCGTTCGGAGGCATGCAATGCCCCGCCCCGGAGACGGGGCCGCGCGCAATGAACGAGACCCGAACTGCCATCGAGGCCCGCGGCCTCTGCAAGCGCTACGGGCGGACCTGGGCCCTGGTCGACGTCGACCTCTGCGTCCGACCCGGCGAGGCGCTCGTCGTGGCCGGTCGCAACGGCTCCGGCAAGTCCACGCTCCTGCGGGTGCTGGCCGGCACCCTGCGGCCCGACCGCGGCGAGGTGCGCCTGCTGGGTGAGCCGGTCCGCCGGGGCCGCGCCGCGCTGGTCGGTCACGCCTCCTTCACCTACGACGCGCTGAGCGGCGCGGAGAACCTGCGCATCGCCGCGCGGTTGTTGGGGCGACCCTCCGGCCCGACCGACGTTCAGTTCTTCCTCGACCGCGTGGGTCTCGGAGCGCGCGGCGCCGACCGGGTCCAGGCCTACTCGGCCGGAATGCGCAAGCGACTCGCGCTGGCGCGCGCGCTGCTCCAGGACGCGCCGGTCGTCCTCCTCGACGAGCCCTACGGCCAGCTCGACCCGCCGGGCTTCGGGCTGATCGACCGCCTCGTGGACGAGCTGCGCGAGGAAGGGCGGGCCGTCGTCCTGGCCTCGCACCAGGTGGAACGGCTGGCGCGGATCTGCGACCGCGCCCTGCTTCTCGACGCGGGCCGGGCGGCGTGGTCGGGGCCGGCGACCGAGCTTCCCTTCGTTTTCCAGCGCCTCGAGGAGGCCAGCATCCGGGCGGTGGCGGGATGAGGGCGGTCGCGGCGGCTTTCTACAAGGACGTCCTCCTCGGCTGGCGCGGCCGCGCGCAGGGCATGGCCGTGGCGGTCTTCGGGGCCACGCTGCTGCTTCTGCTCAGCTTCGCCGTGGGCCCCAACGCCCAGACGCTCCGCCAGCTCGGCGGCGGATTTCTGTGGGTGGCGCTGCTCTTCGCCTCGACCCTCGCTCTGACCGAGAGCTTCCGCCTGGAGCGGGAGAACCGGGCCATCGAGGGGCTGCTCCTCCTCGGCGTCCACCCCGCCGCCATCTTCTACGGCAAGGCGCTGGCCAACTGGCTGCATCTCTTCGTCCTCGGCCTGCTGCTCTTGCCCGTGATGGTCGTCCTCTACGACCCCGCCCTCGACGGGATCGCCGGGGTGGTGGGGGTGCTGGCGCTCGGCACGGCGGGCCTCTCCGCGCCGGGTACGCTCCATGCCGGGCTGGCCTCGCAGACGCGCGCCCAGCAGGTTCTCCTCCCCCTGCTGCTCTTTCCCCTGGTCGTCCCCGTGCTCATCGCCGCCGTGCGGGCGACCTCGCTGTGTCTGCTCGGGGATCCCATGGGGCAGGCAAGATCCTGGGCGCTTCTGTTGTTGGCATTCGACGGGGTTTTCTGGCCCCTTTGCGGGCTGCTGTTTGGACACGTGATCGAGGAGTGAGCATGGAAACCGCGCCGGCTTTTTCGCCGAAGGCCGTCCGGGGGGCGATCGCCGCTCTCGGCGTCGGCGTCCTGCTGCTGGCCATCGGCTGGTACGTGGGCCTCTTCGTCGCCCCGCCCGAGCACTACATGGGTGAGGTGCAGCGGATCATGTACGTGCACGTCCCCACGGCGTGGAACGCCATGCTCGTGCTGAGCTTCGCCTTCCTCTGCGCGCTGGCCTTCCTGTGGAAGAACGACTGGAAGTGGGACGCGCGGCTGGAGGCGGCGGTGGAGATGGGCGTGCTGCTCTCCTTCCTCCTCTGCGTGCAGGGGGCGATCTGGGCCAAGCCGACCTGGGGCGTGTGGTGGGACTGGGATCCGCGCCTGACCACCACCGCGGTGATGCTCGTGGCTTTCGTGGGCATCCTCGCCCTGCGCCACCTGGTGGACGATCCCCGCAAGCGCGCGGTGTGGTCGTCGGTGGCCACGGTGATCTCCTACGCGAGCGTGCCGATCGTCTACTTCTCGGTGCGGTGGTGGAACTCGCTGCACCAGGTGCAGTCGACGCCGCAGACCGTCGACAGCGCCATGGTGACGCCGCTGCGCATCGCCGCCCTCGGCATGCTCTTCGTGTGGATCGCGTTCGTCACGCTGCGCAGCCAGCTGGCGCGACGGCGCCTGGCCCAGGAGCTCGCGCCGCCGCCCTTCACGACCGCGACCGTCGCCGCAGGAGGTGAGGGATGACCGGCATCGTCACCGGAGGTTGGGAATTCGTGTGGGCCGCGTACGGGATCACCGCCGCGGTCCTGGTCGCGTACGGACTTCGGCTCGCAGTCGGGCTGCGGAAAGGCAAGGAGCACGACGAGCGATGAGCACCGAGACTCGAAAGACGCGGATCTTCGCCGCGATCGCGCTCGCCATCGCCGGCGCGGCCTTCGCCCTGATCGCCGTCGGCGGCCTGGGCGAAAACCTCGTCTACTACTGGGGCCCGACCGAACTGCGCGAGGCGGGCGACCGTGCCATCGGCGCCACCATCCGCCTGGGCGGGCAGGTGGTGCCCGGCACGATCCAGTTCGATCCGAAGACCACGCACCTCTCCTTCGAGGTCACCGACGGCCGCGAGCGCGTCCCCGTCCGCTCGGTCGGCGTCCCGCCCCAGATGTTCCGCGAGGGCATCGGGGTGATCGTCGAGGGGACGATGACGCGCGAAGGTCACTTCGCCAGTGAGCGCCTGATGGTTTCGCACGGCAACGAGTACCGGGCGCCGAAGGAAGGTGAGCGCGTCGACGTGGAGGCGCTCATCCGCAACGCGGAGCCGCCCGGCGAGGCACGATGATCGGATTTCTCGGAAGAGCCCTGGTCCTCCTCTCCTTGCTCGCCGCGAGCGCGGGGATGGTCTGCGCGCTGGCGGCCGGCCTGCGCCGAAACGACGCGGCCCTCGCGTGGGCACGGCGCCTCACCTTCGTCTTCGCCCTGGGCATGCTCGGGGCGAACCTCGCCATGGAGGTGGCGCTCCTCTCCCACGACTTCTCCGTGCAGTACGTGGCGCAGGTCGGGTCGAGGAGCACGCCGACCTGGGTGACGGTGGTCAGCCTCTGGTCGGCGCTGGAGGGCTCGATCCTCTTCTGGGGCGTGGTGCTCGGCGCCTATGTCTCGTGGGCCACGTGGTGGATGAAGGATCGCCACCCGGAGGCGGAAGCCTGGATCACCGCGGTCATGCTGGCCTGCGGCGTCTTCTTCGCCTTCCTCATCGCCGGGCCGGCCCATCCCTTCGCCCCGGTCCCCAACCCGCCCGCCGACGGCCCGGGACCGAATGCGCTCCTGCAGAACCACATCCTCATGGTCCTGCATCCCCCGATGCTCTACCTGGGCTACGTGGGGATGACGGTTCCCTTCTCCATCGCCTGCGGCGCACTGCTCGCCGGAAGGCTCGGGCCGGACCTCTTGCGCTCGCTGCGGATCTCGCTGCTCGTCCCCTGGGTCTTCCTCACCATCGGGATCGTGCTCGGCGGCTGGTGGGCCTACGAGGTACTGGGCTGGGGCGGCTACTGGGCGTGGGATCCCGTGGAGAACGCCTCGCTCCTTCCGTGGCTCACCGCCACCGCCGCGCTCCACTCGATCCTCGTGGTCGAGCGGAAGGGGATCCTCAAGGGCTGGACCCTCACCCTGGTCCTCTCCACCTTCCTGCTCACCATCCTCGGCACCTTCATGACGCGCTCGGGCGTCTTCAACTCGGTGCACTCCTTCACCCAGAGCGACATCGGCCCCACCTTCCTCGTCTTCCTTGGCCTGGGCCTGGTTTTCTCGATCGTCCTCCTCTCCGCCGGCATCGGCCGGCTCGAGAACGAGGGCCGGATCCGCGATCCGAAGAGCCGCGAGGCCGCCTTCCTCGTCAACAACCTGCTCTTCGTGATGCTCACGCTCACCGTGCTCCTCGGCACGGTCTTTCCCCTGATCGTCGAGGCGGTGCAGGGCCGCCAGATCAGCGTGGGCGAGCCCTACTTCAACCGCATGGCGGTGCCGCTCGGCGTGGCGCTGCTCTTCCTCATGGGGATCGGGCCGGCGCTCCCCTGGGGGCGCGCCAGCGGCAAGGCCGCGCTGCGCGCCCTCGTCCCGCCCGTCTCGGGCGGCGCGCTCGTCCTCGTGGTCGGCCTGGCTCTCGGCGCGCGCTCGCCGTGGCTGCTCGCCACCCTCTTCGCCGGCGGCTACGCGCTCTACGTCACCCTCGCCGAGATGTGGCTCCCGCTGTGGACGAAGGCGCGCGCCGGCGCGACGGGCGAGGGTCTCCGCCTCCTATTCGGTAAGGGGCGCCGCCGCTTCGGCAGCTACGTGGCCCACCTCGGCGTGGTGATCGTCCTCGTCGCGGTGGGGGCCTCCAGCGCCGGGCGCGAGACGCTCGACGTGAGCCTGGCGCGCGGCGAGTCGGCCCGCCTCGGCGACTACACCCTCACCTACCTGGGCGCGCACGTGGTCCGCGAGCCCCACCGACTCTCGACCGTCGCCCGCGTGCAGGTCGAGCGCGAGGGGCGGCGGGTCGCCATCCTCGAGCCGCGCCTCAACCAGTACCCGACCATGCGCGAGTCGATCGGCACGCCGGACGTCCATAGCACGCTGCTTGAGGACGTCTACCTCTCCCTGATGGGCCTCAGCGACGGCGGCGAGCGCATGGGCCTTCGCGCCTACCGCAACCCGATGGTGATCTGGATCTGGCTCGGCGCGGGCGTGATCGTCCTCGGCGCCGGGCTGGTCCTCTGGCCCTCCCGGCGCCTGGCGCTCGCGACCACCGCCCTGCCCCGCCGTCGGGAAGAGGAAGGGGCGGAGGGATCGTTGGAGGTCGGAGGATAGGAATGGAAAGGGCACCCGCGCGAAAGCTGAACAAGGGAATCCTCGTCGGCGGCCTGCTCGTCGTCCTCCCCCTCCTCGTCCTCTTCGCCGGTAGCTTCGGGAAGGATCCGCGCGCCGTCCGCTCCCCGCTCGTCGGCCGGCAGGCGCCGCCCTTCTCGCTGCGCACCTACGACGGAGGCGAGGCGATCTCCCTGGCGCGACTGCGCGGCAAGCCAGTGGTGGTGAACTTCTGGGCAACGTGGTGTGAACCATGCAAGGCCGAGCACGGCGTGCTCACGCGGGCAGCCCAGAAGTACGAGGGCAAGGTGCAGTTTCTGGGCATCGTCTACGAGGACGAGGTCCCGCGCATCGACGCCTTCCTGAAGCGCTACGGAAGCGGCTATCCCGCGCTGATGGACGTGGGCGGAAAGACGGCCATCGCCTATGGAGTGACCGGCGTCCCCGAGACCTTCTTCATCGGGCCGGACGGCACGGTGGTCTCCAAGTTCACCGGCCCCATCCACGAGGAGGAGCTCGAGGCGCGCATCGCCCAGATCCTCGGGGAGGCGCCATGAAACGGGGCGCGCTGCACCAGTACCGACGCCGGCGCGTCTTCCGCATTCTCCTCGCCATCGGCTCGGCGCTCCTTTTGCTGCTCTCGCTCGCGGCCCGCGCCGAGGAGAGATGCGCCGAGGGCGAGGCCTGCGCCGAGAGTCGTCCCCTCGACCGGGATTTCGTCACCAACCTCGTCGGTCCGCCCCGCGGCCGCCCGCTCGAAGGCGCGGAGCTCGCGGCGAGGACCCACGAGATCGCCCTTCGCCTCCGCTGCCCGACCTGCCAGGGATCGTCGGTGGCGGAGTCGCCCTCCGCCACCGCGCTCAACATGAAGCGCGAGGTGGAGGACCTGCTGCGCGCCGGCTACGCCCCCGAGCAGATCTTCGCGTACTTCGAGGCGGCCTACGGGCAGTTCGTCCTCCTCGAGCCCAAGGCCGAGGGATTCAACCTCCTCGTGTGGATCGGGCCCGGGATCCTCCTTCTCCTCGGCGCCGCGATCCTCGTCGTCTACCTGCGCCACCGCCCGGAGGACGAGGCGGAAGGCGCCTCGCCCGTACCCCCTCGGCCTTCGCGCACGGCGCTCCCCGACGACGAGGAGCTGGCCCGCTGGGTGCGCAAGGTGCGGGAGGTCGCCTACGGATGGCCGGGCGGTGAGCCGCCCAGGGAGGTGCCGTGACCGACTGGAGCCTCGTCCTCGGAGTCCTCGCCCTCGGCCTCGTCCTCGGCGGCGTCCTGGTCCTCTTCCTCGGCCGGCGCGATGCGGCAGCCTCGCGCGCGGCCGTCCCGGCGACCCTTCGCGACCTCGTCGCCGAGCGCGACCTGCTCATCGCCCGCCTCCGCGAGCTCGACCTGGAGCGCCTGCGCGATCCGGAGGAGGTCGCGGCGGAGCGATGGGAGCTCGAGCTGCGCGCCGCGCGCGTGCTGCGGGAGATCGACCGGCTCGAGCGGGAGGCGCGCGCCGCGGCCTCCGCCCCGGAGTCGCCGCACGAGCGGCCGCTGCTGCGGGGATTCTTCTGGGGCCTGGGCACCGCGGCCTTCCTGGCGCTGTTGCTGGTGCTGGTCGCGCGCTTCGCCCAGGACCGCCCGCAGCCGCCCGGCGCCGCGATGGCGCAGGCCGCCGAGGAGATCGACCCGGAGCTCCTCGGTCTCATCGACCGGGTGCGACAGGATCCGCAGAACCGCGAGGCTCGCCTCGATCTGATCTCGGCCCTCCTCGCGCGCGAGCGCTACGTGGACGCCTGGCCCTTCATCCAGCAGGCCGCCGCCGAGGCGCCGGACGAGCCGCGCGTCTGGCTCTACGAGGCTACCGTGCGAGAAGCGATGGGGCAGCTGGACCGGGCCCGGGCCCTGCTCGACCGCACCGTGGCCGGCGCCCCGCAGCTCACCGAGGCCTGGGTGCGCCGCGGCCTGGTCTCCTTCGCGATGGGCGACTGGGCCGTCGCCGCCGAGTCCTGGAAGAAGGCCCTGGAACAGCGCCCCGACGGCGAGTCGGTGCTGCGCCCGGTGATCGAGGAGGCGGAGCGTCGGCTGGCCGCGGGGGTTCCACCGCCCGCGCACGAATCCGCGCACCCGGAGGCGGCGCCGCAAGGCGATGCGGTTGCTGTCGCAGGCGGCGCGGCACCTGCTTCGAGCAGCGCGGCAGCTGCCCCGAGCGGCGTGGATTCGCCTCCGGGCAGCGCGGCACCTGCTCCGGGCGGCGCGGCCGCTTCCGCTCCTCGCTCCGACGGCTCGATCCGGATCCACGTGGAGCTATCCCCGGCAGCGAAGGAGCGCGCGGACCAGGGCGGGATCCTCTTCGTCACCGCGCGGCCGGCCGGCGTCGACGCCGGCCCCCCGGCGGCCGCCAAGCGCGTGCCCGCCTCGACCTTCCCCGTGGAGCTCACCCTCGGCCCCGGCGATTCGATGATGGGCCAGCCCTTCCCCTCCCCGGCGCGCATCGAGGTGCGCCTCGACCGCGACGGCGACGCCGCCACGCGGGAGCCCGACGAGCCCCGCGCGCACGCCGACGGCATCGAGCCCGGCGCCGCGATCCAGCTGGTCCTCCAATGAGCGATTCGAAGCAGGTTCGCCTCAGCGAGCGCTTGCCACGCCCCCTTGGGGCGGCTACAAACACCCCGCCTTGTGGGCGATTAGCTCAGCTGGATAGAGCATCGGCCTTCGAAGCCGAGGGTCGCGGGTTCGAATCCTGCATCGCCCGCCAACGAAGCCCCCGAAATCGGTAGGTTTTTTCCTGGCGGTTTCGGGGGCGTCGGCTTTTCTGGCTCGCAAGCGAAATGTCCCCGGCGGCGGCTGGGGCGGCCAGCGTCACAACCGGGCGCTTCCCTCCATCACGGCCGCCGAGTTCTCCCCCTTTCGCGCGGACGCCAACGGCCCCTGCCGGTTTGCCCTGTCCAACCTGGTCCGGCACTGTTTCAGTTTTTTGAATTTCGGCAGGCTGAGGTCGAATTTCCCCCGACCCTGCCGGCCACCAAGACTCGAATTTTCGTGCCCTGAAACAAGCGAACGGCCGGGGAGACCCGACCGTTCGCCGCGCGAAGAGAGCGTTACCGATCAAAACCGGTAGGCGAGCTGGGCGCCCACGGCGAGGTAGGTGGCTCCGTCACCCGCGGTGAGGAAGTTCAGGCCCGCGTGGCCGCCGACGAAGAAGTTGTCGGTGACCGCGTAGTCGAGGGCTCCGCCGAGCTCGATCACACCCGTGTCGTCGGTGGCCTCGACCTCCAGGCCTGGCGCGCCCGGAGTGCCCGAGGGGAACTCCATGCTGGCGGTGAGCGAGCCGTAACCGAAGTGCAGCAGGGCAGCGGGGGTGAGCTTCCCCTCTCCGAAAACGGCGCGAGCGCCGCCGAGGACGCGCACCATGGTCATGCTCGTGTCCGGGCTTCCGGTGCCGAACGAGGTCCAGCCCACGACCAGCTCGGGAACGAGCGTGATGCCCCCCACCGGCATCGCGTAGCCGCCGCGGACGTCGAAGGCGAAGCCGACGTTCTGACCGGCGTTGTCGTTGAGCGGGATGATCGGGTGGAGGTCCACCGCAGCCTGGAAATTGCCCTGCTCGACAGCGAACGCCGGCACGGCGGCGGCGATGCACACCGAGGTAACGAGGATGCGAAGCGATTTCATGTTGCCTCTCCCTTGAATGGGTCCCGTGCCGTGGGCGTGACGACCCCCCCGCCCACGTGCGGCCCGCGTATACAGCCGCTCTCGAGCCGAGACAAGAATTTGTCGCTTGTTGCGAATTCAACATTCTCGCCAAGCCCGCGCACTCGGCATCTGGGTCCTGGGCCCGGACTGGCGCTGCCGTCCCTCGGCGGGTCTCGCTCAGTGCGCTTTCTCGAAGATCACGTCGTCCACGAGGATGTGTCCCCACGGGTCGCGCGAGTTGTCGACGATGACCACGCGGCCGCGCTGGCCGCGGAACGGCTCCGTGGCGAGCACCGCCGGCCGAAGCACCTCGTCGTCGGCGCCGCAAACGCGTTCGCGGACGATCCCCTCGACCTCGAGGCCCACGTAGACGCGGTTACAGTCGGCGCCCCCGCCCACGAGGAGGTGGATCGGCGATCCGTCGAGCTCCCGCCAGGGCAGGCGGATCTTCCCCGTGCCTCGATCCTCGGGATGGTAGCTGTTGACCAGCCCCGCGCCCCCCTGACCCCGAAGCGGGCTTTGCCGCCGCAGCGGTCCCGGCGCGGGGAGGACGGCGAAGGCATCCCCCTCGACCTCCGCGCCCGGCGGTAGCCCCGCGTCGAAGTCGTAGCGCTCGGCGACCCGCGCGCGGATCGCGTCGAGGTGCGGATCGCCGGGCGGCAGGGTGCGCTCCGCCTCCCAGAGGAGGGGGCCGAGCGGCCCGCCCGCCTCGATGCGCTGTCGCAGGTCCCCTTCCGGCGCGGGAAAGTGGATGGCGTCCACCGCCACGCCCACGTCGGCGCGCGGATCGCGATCGAAGACGACGAGTTCCGCCTCCCGCCCCACGAATTCCGATGCTTCGAGGATCGCGGGGGCGAGCCCCGGTCCACCGGACGGATGCAAGCGCGCGCGGACCTCGCCGTCGACGCGCAGCTCGACCCCCAGCAGCGCGGAGGCGGCGCCGCCGAGGGCGAGCCGGATCTCGGGGGCTTCGACGCGCAGCGGGATGACGAACTCCCCCACCCCCTCCGCGCCCAGCGACGTGAGAAGGCCGAGGCCGGTGGCGCCCTCCGGCAGCCGATGATGGCGGAGGCGGAAGACGGGATCGGGACGCGCTCCCTCGGGGAATCCCTCCTCGAAGTCCGCCACCGCGGCAAGCCGCGTCCGGATCGCCGCGAGCAACGCCTCCCGCTCCGGCCATCGGTCGAGGAAGGACCGGTAGAAGGAGTCCGCCTCGAGAAGCTCCGAGCGCGTCGAGCTCTCCAGAAGCTCGCGGATATCCGCCGCAGGATCGGGCAGGCGCGCCGAGGGGATCCGGGAGAGCGCCGCGACGAAGTCCGGGTCGTACCGCACGAGGTAGAAGCGACGGCCGTCGAGCCAGGCGCGGGTCTGCTTCTCCCAGCGCGGGCCCCAGGTCGCGCCCAGGTCGATGACCACGCCGTCGGCGAGGATCTCCTCGAGGGTGGCGCGCTTCTCGTGGCCGGGACGCCCGCGGGCGCGGATCTCCTTGTTGCCCACCACGCGGCTGGTCAGCCCCATCACGTCGAAGAGGGGAAGGTCCGAGAAGTAGCCCACCATTCCGATGGAGCCGCCGGCGATGCGCGGCGAGAGCCCCCGCGCGGTGAAGGCCTGGTGGAGCCACTGGCCTGCCTCGAAATGCCAGTTGGCGATGCGAAGCGGGACGAGCGAGCGAACCTGGTAGTAGGTCTCCTCGGCGGCGAGGTGCCAGCGGATCTCGAAGGGGCGGATGATCTGCACCGGCGTCCACACCACCGCCAGGACCGCGGTGGCGGCGGCGGACATCCTCGGCGACATCGCGCGGAAGGGGCGGAGCCGCAGCCCGACCTCGGTGCAGAGGGCGACGAGAGGAAGGAGCGGGAGGAAGAACCGGTACTCCATGAAGTCGCCGCCGACGCGGACCACGTAGACGCCGAGAAGGAGGACGGAGCCCAGGGTGTAGACGCGCAGGCGGAACACCTCGCGCCGCGCAGGGCGCGCGGCGAGCGCGAGCGCCAAGAGCGGCAGCCAGAGCCAGGCGCCCGAGGTGCTCAGAAAATGCACCAGGTAGACGGCGCCCTGGCTCCAGTACGAGGAGGCGCCCGACTTGGCGTAGAACGTGTTCGGGAGCAGCGCGCCGTAGGCGCTCCACCGCCACAGAAAATAGGGAACGTAGAGAAGCACGAAGGGCGCCGCGAAGAGCACGTAGCGGCGCGGCCGCGGCCGCTTCCAGAGGCGGCCCTCGCCGTAGCACAGGTCCTCCGCCACGAGCGCGATCCCCATGGCGGCGTAGAGCAGGATCTGGTCGGGGCGGCACATCACCGAGGCGGTGAGCAGGAGCCCCGCCCACAGCTCGCCCCTCCTCGCGAGGCCCGCCGCGACCGCCGCCACCGCGAGCAGCGCGATGGGCATGGTCTCCAGTCCGCCGCTGGCGAAGGTGTAGAAGGGCTTGGCGAGCGCCAGGGCCAGCGCGGCGAAGGGGACCGCGGGGCGGCCCGGCGAAAGCCGCTCCGCCAGCCGCGCCACCAGGACGATGGCGGCGACGAAGCAGACGAGGTTTCCGAAGAGCGCGGTCAGGGGGATGTCGAGCCCGATCTTTCCCGCCAAGCCGAGAAGGAGGGTCCACAAGAAGTTGGTGTACCCCTCCACCCATTCGCCCTGGTTGTAGACGAGGCCGAGACCGCGGGCGAAGTTGCGCGCGTAGCGAAAGGAGATGAAGGCGTCGTCGGCGAGCCAGAGGATCTCCCAGGCCCGCAGGAGACCGAGGGCCGCCGCCACGACGACCAGCGCGGCATGAAGCCGGGCCCGGCCCCGGCGCAGCCGCCTCTCGACGCCCCAAAGTCCGAGCGCCGCCGCGACGCCCGATAGCCAGAGCGGCCAGGCGCGAAGAAGCGCCCGGGCCGCCTCGCTCACGATCTCCCCGACAGCCATCCCTCCTCCCCTGGGTCCCCCCGCGACGGCAAATGGGAAGCCTCGCGCCTCTCGGGCGCCACGACCCGTATTGGTGGCGAGCGGAAACTCTATCCCGAACCCGTCTCCGCCGTGCTACAAGCGCCCCGCGAGGGCCCGGGCGCCAGGCGCCCGGATCCAAAGGAGGAAGTCGTGAGCGCACGGATCCTCGACGGCAAGGCGGTGGCGGCGAAGGTCCGCGCCGAGGTGGCCCGGGAAACGCAGAGCTTCGTCGAGCGGCGCGGACGACCGCCGGGCCTGGCAGTCGTCCGGGTGGGCGACGACCCCGCCTCGCAAATCTACGTGCGCGGCAAGATCAAGGCCTGTCAGGAGGTCGGCATTCACTCCGAGGAGCACCACCTCCCGCAGATCGCCGCCACGGCCGAGGTCGTGGCGGTGGTCCGCAAGCTCAACGAGGATCCCAACATCGACGGCATCCTCGTGCAGCTCCCCCTGCCCCCGCAGGTCGACGAGCAGGCGGTGCTCGACACCATCGCCCCGGAGAAGGACGTCGACGGCTTCCACCTCGTGAACGCGGGCAAGCTCCTCACCGGCCGCCGCGGCGGCATCCGTGCCTGTACGCCGCTGGGGATCATGCGGCTCTTGCGGGAGGGCGGCTGCGACCCGCGCGGGAAGAAGGCGGTGGTGATCGGCCGGTCGAACATCGTCGGCAAGCCGATGGCGCTGCTTCTCCTCGAAGCGGATGCCACCGTCACCATCTGCCACTCGAAGACGACGGACCTGGCGGCCGAGGTGCGGCATGCGGACATCGTCGTGGCCGCGGTGGGCCGCCCGAAGCTCGTCCAGGGCGACTGGATCCGGGAGGGAGCCTTCGTCATCGACGTGGGCATGAATCGGCTCCCCGACGGCAAGCTCGTGGGCGACGTGGATTTCGAGGCGGCGAAGGAGCGCGCGGGGGCGATCACGCCGGTTCCCGGCGGGGTGGGCCCGATGACCATCGCCATGCTCCTGTCCAACACGCTCCAGGCCGCCAACGCGCGTGAGAACTCCTGACCCTCCGCTTGACCGGCCCGTCGCCGCGGGTACCATGCGCCGCGGCCTCGCCAGGCTCCTCGCCCGGAGGAACGGATGTCGCTTCGCCGCACCCCACTTTTCGACGCTCACCTGCGCGCCGGCGCCCGGATGGTGGAATTCGCCGGCTGGCAGATGCCCGTCCAGTACACCTCCGTGCTGGAGGAGCACCACGCCGTTCGCAACGACGCCGGCCTCTTCGACGTCTCGCACATGGGCGTCTTCGCCTTCGAGGGGCCCGGCGCGCTCGAGGACTGCAACCGTCTGATCACCAACGACCTCGCCCGCATCGAGGATGGGCGGGCGCTCTACACCGTCGTCACCAACGAGCGCGGCGGAACCGTGGACGACGTCATCTGCTACCGGGTCTCGACGGAGCGGATCCTCGTCGTCGTCAACGCGGCCAATCGAGAAAAAGATCTGAACTGGTTCCTGTCGCACGGCGCCAAGGTTCGCGACGAGAGCGACCTCTGGGCCCTGCTCGCCCTCCAGGGCCCTCGGGCCCAGTCCCTCCTGCAGCCGCTCGCATCGATCGACCTGGGGACGATTCGCTTCTTCCGCTTCGCCGAGGCGGAACTCGGCGGCAAGCGCGCCATCGTGGCGCGGACCGGCTACACCGGCGAGGACGGCTTCGAGATCTTCTGCCGCCCGGAGGACGCGGAGGCTCTGTGGACGGCGCTCGTCGACGCCGGGGCGCGACCCTGCGGCCTGGGCGCTCGCGATTCGCTACGTCTGGAGGCGGCGCTCTGCCTCTACGGCCACGAGCTCACCGACGAGCACACGCCCTTCGAGGCGGGTCTGGACTGGGTGGTCAAGCTCGACAAGGCCGACTTCGTCGGCAAGGAGGCCTTGCTCCGACAGCGCGCCGAGGGCGTGAAGCGAAAGCTGGTGGGCTTCACCCTCGAGGACCGCGGCATCCCGCGCAGCGGCTACCCGGTTCTCCACGAGGGAAAGGAGGTGGGCGTGGTCACCTCGGGGACCATGAGTCCCACCCTCAAGAAACCCATCGGCCTGGCCTATGTCCCCGCCGAGCTCGCCTCCGTCGGCTCGACCTTTGAGGTGAAGATTCGAGACAAGGCCGCAAAGGCCCGCGTGATCGAGACGCCGTTCTACCGGCGTAGCCGCTGAAGGAGAGGAAGATGGCCCAGACCGTTCCGCAGGATCTCAGGTACACGCAGGACCACGAGTGGGTGCGCAGGGAGGGCGACGAGCTGGTCATCGGCATCACGTTCTTCGCCCAGGAGCAGCTCGGCGACGTCGTCTACGTGGAGCTCCCCGAGGTGGGCGCGGAAGTGCAGGCGGGCCAGCCCTTCGGCGTGGTCGAGTCCACCAAGGCCGTCAGCGAGCTCTTCGCGCCCGCGAGCGGAAAGGTCGTGGCGCGCAACGACGAGCTCGTGGACGCGCCCGAGAAGATCAACCAGGATCCCTACGGCGCCGCGTGGATGATCCGCATCACGCCCAAGGATCTCTCCGAGCTCGACGCGCTCATGGACGCGGCCGCCTACCAGAAGTTCGTCGAGGAGCAGCAGTAACTCGATGCGCTACCACCCGCACACGCCGGAAGAGATCCGGGAGATGCTGGAGAAGATCGGTGTCTCCCGCATCGAGGCTCTCTTTTCCCCCATCCCCGAGGAATGCCGGCTCGACCGCCCGCTGGCGGTTCCGGAGGCGCTCGACGAGCGCAGCCTGATGGAGCACCTGGAGGAGCTCGCGGCGAAGCAGCCGAAAGTCCCTCCCTTCCTCGGCGGCGGCGCCTACCCCCACCACGTCCCGCCGGCCGTGGATCAGCTCCTGCTCCGCAGCGAGCTCTATACCGCCTACACGCCCTACCAGCCGGAGGTCTCGCAGGGGACGCTGCAGATCACCTTCGAGTTCCAGACCTACGTGACGCTGCTGACCGGCCTGGAGATCTCCAACGCCTCCATGTACGACGGGGCCACGGCGGCGGCGGAGGCGGCGCTCATGGCGGTCCGGCTCTCCCGCGGGGAGCGCGCGAAGGTGGTCGTCTCGCGTGCCCTTCACCCGGAGTACAGGGACGTCTTGCAGACCTACCTTGCGGTGGGCTTCGAGGTGGTGGAAGTCGGCTTCGGCCCCGACGGGCGTACCGACCTCGAGGCGCTGCGCGGCGCGGTCGACGAGAAGACCGCGGCCGTCCTCGTCGGCTACCCGAACTTCTTCGGCGTGATCGAAGATCTGCGGGCTGTGGCGCAGGTCGCCCACGAGAAGGGCGCGCTCCTGGTCTCCTGCACGACCGAGGCCCTGGCCCTCGGGCTGCTGCAGGGCCCGGGCGCGCTCGGCGCCGACATCGCCGTGGGCGAGATGCAGTCCTTCGGCAACGGGCTAAACTTCGGCGGCCCGGGCCTGGGCTTCTTCGCCACGCGCGAGGCGTACCTGAGGCAGCTTCCCGGCCGCATCTGCGGCGCCACGGTGGACCGCTCCGGCCGCCGCGGCTTCGTGCTGACGCTTTCCACCCGCGAGCAGCACATCCGCCGCGAGCGGGCCACGTCGAACATCTGCACCAACCACGGGCTGAACGCGGCGGCGGCCACCATCCACCTCTCGCTGCTCGGCCGCGAGGGCCTGCACGCGCTGGCGCTGCTCAATTACCGCCGCGCCCGCTACGCGCGCGAGCGGCTCGCCGAGGTGGGCTGCGCGCCGCTCTTCTCCGGCCCGGTCTTCAACGAGTTCGTCATCCGCGCGCCCAAGGACGCGCCGGAGCGGATCCAGCGGGCGGGTCTCGCGGGCGGCCTGCAGATCGACTGCTACTACCCGGAGCTCGTCGACGGCCTGCTCCTCTGCGTGACCGAGCTGCACGACCGCAAGAGGATCGACGCGCTGGTCCAGGCGCTCGCCTAGAGGTTTGCCGATGTCGCAGGAAATCTTCCCGAAGACCTCCCCCGGAACGCGGGGCCTCGTCTACCGCGAGCCCCTGATCTTCGAGCGCTCCGTCTCCGGCCGCACCGGTGCCTCGCTCCCGGCGGCCGGCGTGCCCGAGGCCGACCCCGCCGACGAGATCCCCGCGGAGCTTCTGCGCGGACCCATCGAGCATTTCCCCTCGCTCTCCGAGAACGAGGTGGTCCGCCACTACGTCCGCCTCTCGCAGATCAACCACTCCATCGACACGGGCTTCTATCCGCTCGGCTCGTGCACGATGAAGTACAACCCCAAGGTCAACGAGTGGGCGGCGAGGCTGCCCGGCTTCGCCAACGCGCACCCCTACCTGCCGCCGGAGCAGCTGCAGGGCGTGCTCGAGTTGATGTGGAACCTGCAGAATCTCCTCTCGGAGATCGGGGGTTTTGCGGCCACGTCGCTGCAGCCCGCCGCCGGCGCCCACGGCGAGCTGGCGGGCCTGATGATCATCCGGGCCTACCACCTCGACCGGCACGGCACGCCGCGCAAGAAGGTCCTCATCCCCGACTCGGCGCACGGCACCAACCCCGCCTCCGCCGCGCTGCTCGGCTACCAGGCCATCGAGCTCAAGAGCAACGCGAAGGGCATGCTCGAGCCGGAGGTGGTGGCCAAGGCGATGGACGAGGACGTCGCCGCGCTGATGGTGACGAACCCCAACACGCTCGGCATCTTCGAGACGCACATCAAGCAGATCGCCGAGATCGTCCACGCCAAGGGCGGCCTGGTCTACGGCGACGGCGCCAACATGAACGCCATCCTCGGCGTGGCGCGGCCGGGCGACCTGGGCGTCGACGTGATGCACTACAACCTGCACAAGACCTTCTCCACGCCGCACGGCGGCGGCGGCCCCGGCGCCGGCCCCGTCTCCGTGGCGGCCGCGCTCGAGCCCTACCTGCCGCGGCCCGTGGTGGTGAAGGACGGCGACACCTTCCGCCTCGATTTCGACCGGCCGAAGTCCATCGGCAAGCTCCGCACCTTCTGGGGCAACTTCGGCATGATGGTGCGGGCGTACACGTACATCCGCGAACTCGGGCGCGAGGGCCTGCGGCGCACCGCCGAGCTCGCCGTGCTCAACGCCCAGTACCTGCGCAAGCTCCTCGAGGAGGACTGGCACGTCGCCTACGAGAACCCGTCGTTGCACGAGGTGGTCTTCACCGACCGGAACCTCAAGGAGACGGGCGTCACCACCATGGACGTGGCCAAGGCCCTCATCGACCACGGCTTCCACCCGCCCACGGTCTACTTCCCCCTCATCGTCTCCGGCGCGCTGATGATCGAGCCGACGGAGACCGAGTCGAAGGAGACGCTGGAGGCCTTCGCCGCCGCGATGAAGGCGATCTACGAGCGGGCCAAGACGGATCCCGAGGGCCTCAAGCGCGCCCCCGAAAAGCCGGTGGTCGAGCGGCTGGACGAGGCCCGCGCCGCGCGCAAGCCCGTGCTCCGCTGGACGCCCGACTTCGAGATCCCCTTCTGACGCTGGCGCCTTTTCCGAGCGCCCCGGTGTGGAAGCGCCGCACCGGGGCGTTGTTCTAAAACCGGCGGAAGATGCGGAAGGGCTCCTGCGTCTGCAGGTAGAAGCCAAAGGAGAACTGGATCAGCCCCCTCTCGTCCATCAGGCCGCGAGGGGGATTGGGAAAGGGCTGCGCCCGCTCGAAGGCGGCCATGGCCTCGCGGTCGAGGAAGTCCACGCCGCTCGAGCGCTCCACCCACATGTCGGCGATGCTGCCGTCCTCGCGCAGCACCACCGCGAGCAGGGTGACGCGGTCCTTCCACGCGTAGATGTTGCCGGTCGGATCGCGAACGCGCAGCACGGAGATCGGATCCCACGTGCGCGCCACGGATCGCTTCACGCGGTTGAAGAAGGTGGCGTACTTCCACTCGCGCGTGTTGAGGAAGGTGGAATCGCCCTCCTCCACGCCCTCGACGTGATCGGGGGCGGGGCCGCCCACGATCCGGTCGACGACCGCGGCGCTGGGAAAGAGGCGGAGCTCCGCCGCGAACTCCGAGCCTCCGCCGTCGCCCTCGCCGTCGCCCTCGCCGAGTTCGATGCGCAGGCGATCGGAGTTGCCGGGGATCTCGTCGGCCGCGATCTGCCGGGGCAGGCTCCCGTCGCCCGGCCGCCCCTCCGGCGCGGCGATGCCGTCCCGCCGCTGCTGCGCGGGGATCTCGACCCGACGCCGACCGGACGGGCCTTCCTCGCGGCCTGGCTCGCCCTTGGCCAGCGCCTGCGGCCGCGCCTCCCGGAAGAGCTCGGGGGGAGGCGCGTCCACCGTCTGGCGCGGCATGGTGACGGGCTCGCCGGCGCGGCGATTCCGGGCGATGGTCTCGCGCTCGACGCGGTTGGAGCTCTCGGAGGCGAAGCGCGCGTCGGGCGCCTCCTCCCCGTTGCCCGGCGCCACTTCCACCACCTGGCCCGGGGGCGGCTCGGGCTTCTCCTCCGGGCGCTCCGCGGGCCGGTCCTCCCCAGAAGACCGATCGGGCCGCACCGGCCGGGCCGGGCCCGCCGCCTCGCGCGCCATGGCCATCGCTGCATCCCAGGCCGCGCCCGGGATCTGCACCATCTCCACCGGCCGCGCGGATCTCGGCCCGGCGGGCTCGAAGCGGAAGATGCCGGCGAAGAGGGGCACCCCCACGAGGTGGACCGCGAGCGAGAGCGCCACGGCCATCCCCAGCCTGCGCCGCGCACGGCGGCGCGCGCGGATCGACCGGCGCTCGCGCAGCTCCGGCTCCACCATGCGAGTGCCTCCTCCTCCTAGACTATTGCGATCGGGGAGCCCGGTCGATGCCCCCCGGCGCGCGCCTGCTTGACCGGCAGTCAACCATTCGGCATCCGGCGGCACGACGCTCGCGCCGCTCGGCCACGCTAGTACAACCGGACGAGCCTCGCTCCCGGGTAGTAGTGCTCGAGAATGGCCCGATGGTCGGCGCCCCGCTCCGCGCGGGCGATCGCCCCCATCTGGCACATCCCCGCGCCGTGGCCCCATCCGGCGCCGCGCAGTCGCCAGCGCCCCGGCAGCCGCTCGATCACGAAGAGCGAGGACTCCAGATTTCCCAGCAGCCGGCGGATCGCCAGCTCGCCCTGCACCTCGACCTCGCCGCGCTCGCCGGACAGTCGCAGCCGCGTGGCCCGACCGGAAACGCCGCGGGCCAGGACTTCCATCCCGACGACGCGGCCGATTCCCAGCCCCGCGGTCCGCGCGGCGAGCTCGGCGTCGGAGATCTCCCGCGTCCACTGGAGCTTTTCCGGCCGGGAGAAGGAGGAAGCCCCGCACATCGCCCCTTCCGCCGAGGCGAGGAATTCCTCCAGCGTGGGCTTTTCGGCGAGGACCGAAGGATCCCAGACGTCGGGGCGGCCGCGCAGGTGAGGATCGGGAAAGGTCCCCCACACCGCGTCGTTGTCCTCGGTGTGACCGCCGCAGGTGGAGGAGTAGACGGTGTCCACCAGCCGGCCCGCCTCCCCGAAGAGGAGCAGCCCCCGCGTCTCCTCCACCGCCTGGCTGGTGCGGGGATGCTCGCCCGCAAGCCCGCGGTAGACCTGGCAGTGCTGCTCGGCGCAGAGGTGGAAGGGGTCGGCGAGGTGCCGCAGGCCGATCTTGGCCAGGACCTCGCCGCGGGCCGCGATCGCCTGCGCCTTGAGCGCCTCCATCGGGGCGCTGGCGAAGATCTCGCTCGGCACGATCCCGTGGAGGAGTTCCTCGATCCGCACGAGGTTGACCACCGCCGTCTTGCCCGCCGCGTCCACCGTCACGAAGAGACCGCCTCGGTAACGGCGATCCTCGCGGCCGTGGGCCGGATACCCGATGTCGTGCTCGACCGCCCGGACGATCGCCGACGGCTCGGCCTCCACGTAGACCGCGTCAGGGGCGGCGGCCAGCGCGCGCCCCTGCGCGTCGCGGACCTCCACCCGCCCGGTGGCCCGCGCCACCACCTCCTCGACGACCTGCCGCGCAAGCTCGCCGTCGCCCACGCGGGCCAGCAGCGCCTCCGCTTCCTCCCGCGTCCCCCCGCCCTCGAGGAGAACCGCCCAGCGGCGCGTGTCCACCAGGCTCCCCGCCACGGCGAAGGTCGCGCCCAGCGTCCTCGTGCGCACCCGGTGGCCGCGGCTCTCCCAGCGCGCCACCTCGCGCGCCACTTCCTCCCGCGCGGAAAACGGGAAGAGCCCCACCTGCACCCGGTACTGCACGCGCGCTGGGACACCGGCGACCACGGCGAAGCGCCGGATCTCGCCCGGCCCGACCACGAGTCGGCGACCGTCGGGGAAGTGGATCGCCCCGCCGCCGGGGAAGGCGATCTCCACCTCCTCCTCCCCCTGCTCGATGCCAACCGTGACCAGCGGGCTTCCGTCCTCGCCCAGCTCCACCCGGTGCGAGCCGAGCAGGGAGAAGGGATCCCGGCCGGCGAAGCGCGGCGAGTCGTGGGGAGCATCGACGAGCGCGAGCAGCGCGAGGACCAGCGCGAGCATGCGCCCATCATCCGGAGCCCGGGGCGCATGTCAAACCCCATGCACGACGTTCACTCTGGGCGCCCCGCGCCCTCCGAGCCCTCGCACACGACAGGCCGCATCCTCGCCATCCTTTGCCCATTGGGTACCATCACCCTCCGGCGTCCCCGGGTGCGGGGCCTCGAGGAGGCAGTCGACGAGGTAAAGGGCGTGCTCTGGATCAGCAACCGCTCCGAGCAAAAGCTGATGCGATACGCCCTCTACTGAGCTGCACCCCTATCGCCCGCGCTGTCGCGCCTTTCCCGGACCTCGGCCTCTCCATCTAGGTAGTGCTGGACGGTCGCCAGCCCTGGAGAAAGGGGGGTAGGAGGACCTCCCCGGGCCATCGGCCCTCGCGAGCGGCGGGCGCGACGTCGCAGGGCTCGCGTCTCCGCACACCCGGGCGATGCGCTTCGAGCTACCGCCGGCGTGAGAGCTCTCAGCCCTCACCCGTGCGCACGGCGAGATAGCCCCGGTCCACGAGGCCGCGGATGAGCTCGCGCGCGTCCGGGCGACCCGCCCGCTCCAGGACGCGGTCGAGCCGGCCGAAGACGAGGCAGGCTTGGACCAGGTCGAGCTCCCCGGGGGAGAGCTGGCTGAGCGGCGGCGCCTTCTCGGCCAGCGCGATCGTGGCATCCGGCGGGAAGAAGTCGTCGTCGGCCGGGCTCGCCGCTTCGTCGGCGGTGGACTCGGCCTGCTCGATCGCGCTCGCCGTCGCGTCGACGGCGGCGAGGTCGGCCGTGGGAGGCGCGACGGCGGCGGCGCCCTCCTCCTCCGGTGCGGCCGATCGGACCGCAGCCGTCGCGCTCAGCGCCTCGGCCAGGCTCGTCCCCGTGGGAAGGAGCATCTCCTCCTGGGGAACGACGCTGAGGATGGTGGCGCCGACGAGGACCCGGTCGCCCTCCTTCAAGGCGACCTCTCGGATCCGGCGGCCGTTGACGAAGGTGCCGTTGGTCGAGCCCAGGTCCCGCAGGACGATGCCCTCGTCCGTCACGGCGATCTCGGCGTGACGGCGGCTGACCAGGTCCTCGGGAAGGACCAGGTCCAGCCCCTCCATCCGCCCGATGCGCAGGACCTGCCCCGACCGCAACGGGAGGAGCGTGCCCTCCTTTCTGCCCGAAAGTACCAGCAGAGCCAGGGACTTGCCTGCCACGCTCACGTCCAAAGCCTACTCGATACCATGGAAAAGGGATCAAGGAAGTCCGGTCTCGAAGCGCCAGCCGCCGTCGACCCGGCGCAGGCACAGCCGGCGCTGCCGGCCCTCGAGATCGGCCTCGCCGACGATGGCAGAGTCGGTCTCCACCCGCACGTACCAGCCCCGCACCGCGCGCGTCGCCGCCTGGCGCACCTCCTCCTCGGGAAGCGGGATCGGCTCGAGCGCCAGGCGCGCGAGCGCCTCGCCATCGCCCGCCTCGAGAGCGCGCCGGCGCGAGACGAGCGCCTCGATCACCCCCTCGAGCCGCGGGGCGAGCGGGCCGCGTACCGAGCACCCGGCGGCGCCGCAGCGGAAGAGCACCCGCTCGTTCCCGAGGTACGAGACCGAGAGCTCCCCCACCCGGCCCTCGATCGAGAGCTGGGCGAAGCCCTCCAGCTCGCCACCGTCGCGAGGATAGGCGTCCATGGCGAGGACCTTCATCCCGCCCGGCGGGACGACTAGGCGCTCTCCGGAAGCGAGCTCCACTGTCAGCCCGTCCGCGGCGAGGCGCTCCACCGCCTTGCGCGCCCGGTCGCGCGGGCTCTCGAGCGCGGTGCAGCCGAGGAGCAGTGAGAGGAGCCCGACGAGGGCCGCGCGCGTCCTCACGGCTCCTCCGCACCCCCCTCGATCCGCGAGAGGAGACGCCGGGCCTCGGCGGCGGCCTCGCCTTCGTGATCGCGGAGGAATTCCTCCAGGATTCGACGCGCCTCCTCCGGCCGGCCCGCCCGCCACTCGGCGTGGGCCAACCCGAGCGTCGCTTCCTCGTCGAAGCCGATACCGGGATAGTGCGACAGGAGGTACCGGTACCTCAGCGCCGCGCCCTCCCACTTCTGGCGCGCCTCGTGGAAGTGTGCCACTGCCAGCTCGTGCCGGGCGAGGATCCCGAGCACTTCCCGCCGCAACCGCTCCGCCCGCTCGGCGTACTCGCTCCCGCCGCCGTAGCGGTCCAGGAATTCCTCCACCGCGGCCAACGTCGCGCGGACCGCCGTCTGGTCGCGCTCGGAATTGGGCGGGAAGAGGAAGAAGGAGGTCGGGATCGTCTTGTAATGCGACTCGGCGACGCGGAAATAGGCGTAGTCGAGCCGGGGATGGCTGGGGTGGAAGCGCGTGAAGGCCTGGTAGGCGTCGATCGCCTCCAGGTAGCGCCCGCGCTCGAATTGCGTGTCGGCCACGGCGAGCTCCGCCAGCGCCGCGTACGAGGAGTAGGGGTAGCGCGCCCGCACCTGCTCGAAGGTCGCGATGGCCTGCTCGTAGTTCTGGGCGCGGAGGTGGTCCAGGCCCTCCTCGTAGAGCGCCCGCGCGCTTTCGCTGTAGCCGCGCGGGCCCGCCGATTCCGCGGTGACGCAGCCCAGGGCCGTGCAGCCGAGGAGGAGGCTCACCCCAAGCGTCCAGAATCGCATCGCGTCTCCCCTCTACTCCCCCCGGCCGCGCCCGTCAACGCGACGCGTCTAGAAGCGATCGATGGGAATGTCGGTCTCCGGCTTGCGCGGCGCGCCTGCCGGCCGCTGCGCCGAGGCCGTCGGATCGTCGCCGAAGGCCGCCCACTTCGTCTCGGAGGAGGTGTCGATGCCCGAGAGCATGAGGAGGAAGTCGTCGCGGTTGGAGGCCTGCTTGAGCGCCTCCTCCTGGGTGACCAGCCCGGCCTGCACCAGCTGCATCAGCGACTGGTCGAAGGTCTGCATGCCGTAGGCATCGCGACCTTCCTTGATGGCGGTGGGGATCTCCTTCGTCCGCTCCGCATCCTCGATGAGCTCGCGGATGCGCGAGGTGCAGATGAGCACCTCGACCGCGGGCACCCGCCCCTTGCCGTCGGCGCGCGGCACCAGCCGCTGCGAGATCACCGCCCGCAACACCGAGGCGAGCTGCAGGCGAACCTGCTGCTGCTGGTGCGGAGGGAAGGCGGAGATGATGCGGTTGATCGTCTCCGCGGCGTCCACCGTGTGCAGCGTCGACATCACGAGGTGGCCCGTCTCTGCCGCGGTGAGCGCGGTCTGGATCGTCTCCAGGTCGCGCATCTCGCCCACGAGGATCACGTCGGGGTCCTGCCGAAGCGCGCTCTTGAGCGCTTGGGCGAAGCTCAACGTGTCCACGCCCACCTCGCGCTGGTTGATGATCGAGCGCTTGTCCCGGATGAGGAACTCGATCGGATCCTCGATGGTCATGATGTGCCGGGTGGCGTTCTGGTTGATGTGCTCGATCATCGCCGCGAGCGTGGTCGACTTGCCCGAGCCGGTGGTGCCCGTGACCAGGATCAGCCCGCGCGGCTCCATCGCGATCTTCTCGATCACCCGGGGAAGCAGCAGCTGCTCGATCGTCTGGATGCGGAAGGGGATGACGCGGAAGACGGCGCCGATGGTGCCCCGCTGCTGGAAGACATTGACGCGGAAGCGGCCCAGCCCCGGCACGCCGTAGGCGAGGTCGCACTCGTTGGTCTGGCGGAACTTCTGCCGCTGCTGGTCGTTCATGATCGCCTGGACCATCCGGGCGATGTCCTCGGGCGAGAGGCGCGGGGCGTCCTTGAGCGGGAGCAGAGCTCCGTCGACGCGGAAGATCGGAGGGAGGCCGGATTTGAGATGGATGTCGGAGGCGCCACCGCGCAGCGCGACCTGAAGGATCTCGTTGAGCACCATGGCTTCCCCTCGTCGCGGTGCAGCCTAGCAGAGCGAATCGCCGCAGTCTTCTTTCCGTGCGCGCAGGCAGCGGCCGAGACGGCGCGATCCATTGCCCGGCGATGGCCACCGTGTCGGCGCACTCGAATGCCGCCGCGCCGCCCCGGGCACCGAGAGTCCCGCGTGGGCCCGCGCAGCAGGAGAGCTGCCGAGCTCCGCCTCTGACGCGTCCAGCCCGCCTCGGAGACGAAGAAGCCGCATGCCCACGCATGCGGCTTCGGGACGACGCGCCGCGCGCCTCGCGCTGGCGGCACGTTGGGTCGCTGCGGCGAGCCTCCGCTTCCGGCAGCGACGACCGAGTCGGTTGTACGGAACGAATACGAGAGGCGGGGGAGGGGCGAGGACGCCGCCCGCAGCCCCGCCGCCGGTGCCTGGCTCAGCGCTTCGAGAACTGGAAGCGCTTCCTCGCGCCCGGCTGCCCGTACTTCTTCCGCTCCACCACGCGCGCGTCGCGGGTGAGGAAGCCCGCCTTCTTCAGCTGCGAGCGAAGCTCGGGGTCGAGCTTGGCGAGCGCGCGGCTGATGCCGTGCCGGATCGCGCCGGCTTGGCCGGACAGCCCGCCGCCGCAGACGTTGACCCAGACGTCGACCTTGTCCCGACGACCGACGAGGTCGAGGGGTTGCAGCAGGATCATCCGGGTGGTCTCGCGGCCGAAGTACTGCTGCAGGTCGCGATCGTTGATGGTGATCTTTCCTTCGCCCGGCTGGAGCCAGACGCGCGCCACCGCTTCCTTGCGGCGGCCAGTGGCATAGAAACGCTGCCCGTTATCCATGAGCTTTCCCGATCAGGCGTCGATCTCGAGAGCCTGAGGCTTCTGGGCCTGGTGCGGATGCTCGGGCCCGGCGTACACCTTCAACTTGGAGAACATCTGACGGCCCAGGGGACCGCGCGGCAGCATGCGGCGCACGGCGTTCTTGACCAGGTCCTCGGGCCGCCGCTCGCGGAGCTCCGCGGCGGTCATGACCTTCAGGGAGCCCGGCTTCCCCTGCAGACCGATCCGGTAGTACTTCTTGTTCTCCTCCTTGGAACCGGTCAGCTTCACCTTGTCGGCGTTGACGACGACCACGAAATCGCCGGTGTCCATGGAGGGGGTGTAGACGGGCTTGTGCTTGCCCCGAAGGATCGAGGCCACCTGGGAAGCCATGCGCCCCAGTACCTTGTCCGCCGCGTCCACCACATACCAGCTGCGGCGGATGTCGCCCTTCTTGGCGCTGTAGGTCTTCATCGGAAATCGCTCCACAAAGGCTCCGGGGTGTCGACGGGCCCCGCGAAGTGGGGCTTCCTAGGCGAATACCCCCGGGTTGTCAAGTCTCACTTCCCCGCCGCCTGGCGCTCCAGCAAGGCGACGAGATCGGAAAAAAACGTGCGACTGCGCTCCTCGGATTCGGGCGTCGGTTCCTCGAGATCGATCGTTTCGATCGCTTCCTCGGGCAGGTCGGCGAGGAAGCGCGAGGGCGGCCGCTGCACCGGCCGGCCCCGCGCCATCCGCGTCTTGGCCCGCGTGATCACCAGCCGCTCGCGCGCCCGGGTGATCCCGACGTAGCAGAGCCGCCGCTCCTCGGGGAGGTCGGGGGGCGCGCCCTGCATGCCCTTGTGGGGAAGCAGGTCCTCCTCCAGGCCCACCAGGAAGACCACCGGGAACTCCAGGCCCTTCGCGGCGTGGAGGGTCATCAGGACCACGCGGTGGCCGGGGAGCTCGCGTTCCTCCTCCCGCCGCTCCAGGGCGAGCTGGGCCAGGTACTGGGCGAGGCTGGCCCGGCGCCCCTCGCGCGCCTCGTAGCGCTCCAGCGAGCGCACGATCTCGTGCAGCGTGGCCACCCGCGCCGCGGCGGCATCCGCCGAGACGAACTGGGCGCGGACCGCTCCCTCGAGGTCCACCTCCGCCATCAGCTCGCGCGCCAGCGTCGAGGCGCGCTCGCCCTCCGCGAGCCGCCGGGAGTAACGGTCGAGGAGGTCGACGAAGGCGCGGATGCGCGGGGCGGCGCCCTCCACCTCCTCCCACTCCCCCGCCCCGGCCCGGCGCAGCGCCTCCACGAGCGGCAGGCCGTGGGCGGTGGCCCGGTGGCGAATCTTCTCCAGCGTGGCGTCGCCGATCCCGCGAGGCGGGTAGTTGACGATCCGCAGCAGCGAAACCTCGTCTGCGGGATTGGTGAGGACCCGCAGATAGGCGAGGAGGTCCTTGACCTCGCGGCGGTCGAAGAACTCGGTCCCGCCCACCACCTCGTAGGCGATCCCCTCCGCGCGCAGCGCCTCCTCGAAGGGCCGCGACTGCAGGTTGGTGCGGTAGAGGATGGCGTGGTCGCCGGGACGGCGGCCGCGGGCGATCGACGCGCGGAGCTGCGAGGCCACGTACCGCGCCTCCGACTCCTCGTCCGGGCAGGCGACCACCTGCACCTTCTCGCCCGGCCCGGACCGCGTGAAGAGCGTCTTGGGCTTGCGGTCCTCGTTCTGCCGGATGACCGCATTGGCACAGGCGAGGATATTGCCGGTGGAGCGGTAGTTCTGCTCGAGGCGCACCTCCGCCGCGCCGGGGAAGTGCAGGTGGAACTCGAGGATGTTCCGCACCTCGGCGCCGCGGAAGCCGTAGATCGCCTGGTCGTCGTCTCCCACCGCGCAGACGTTGCCCCGCGGCAAACCCAGAAGCTTCAAGAACTCGAGCTGGGCGCGGTTGGTGTCCTGGTACTCGTCGACGAGGATGTGGCGGAAGCGGTCGTGGAGCGCCGCGCGCAGATCCTCGTGCTGCCGCAAAAGCTCGATGGGCAGGCGGATCAGGTCGTCGAAGTCGACCATGGCCATGGCGCGCAGCGCCTGCTCGTATCGAGGGAAGATCGCCTCGGCGACCAGGTCGTAGTCCTCCCCGAAGGGGGCGAATTCGCCCGGCCGCCGCAGCGGCTCGCCCGGCTGGCGCCCCGCCCCCTTGGCGAGGGAGATGAGAGTCAGCACCTTGCGCGCGTCGAAGCGACGGTCGTCGATGCGGACCAGCCGCATGGCCCGCTTGACGAGGGCGAGCTGGTCGCCCGTGTCGGCCACGGTGATCTGGCGCGGATAGCCGAAGCGGGCGTGCTCGGCCCGGAGCAGCTCCAGGCCGAAGGCATGGAAGGTGCCGACGGTCAGGTCGCGAGCGAGCTTGCGCGGAACCAGCTTCTCCACGCGGGCGCGCATCTCGCCCGCCGCCTTGTTGGTGAAGGTCACCGCCAGGATGCCCGACGCCGGCACGCCCTGGTCGATGAGGTGGGCGATGCGGTGCACGATGACGCGGGTCTTTCCGGAGCCCGCACCCGCCAGGACGAGCAGATGGCCCTCCGTCCGCAGCACCGCCTCTCGCTGCGCCGGATTCAGGTGGGAGAGGTCGATCATGAGGGCGGCGGAGGATAGCGGCGGCAAGTCGAACCTGTCCACGGCAGACCTGCTGCACGCCCCTCGCCGCGTTCCTAGGTTTTCCGGAAGGTGAAGGGTCGCGCACAGGGGGGAGGGCCCGTCCGGGGACCCGTCTCGCCGTCGGAGGTGGATCGGCGCTCGCCGATGGAGAAGGGGGCGCACCTGCTCACCTTCACCACCCTCCAGGCCGCCGGGATCCCCTTCGTGGTGGCGGGCGCCTACGCGCTCCAGGCGTACACGGGGCTCTATCGGCATACCAAGGACCTGGACGTCTTCCTCCGCCGGAAGGACGTCCCCCGCGCACTGGCAGCGCTGGAGGCGGTCAACTTCCGCACCGAGATCGTCGACCCCGTCTGGATCGCCAAGGCGCACGCCTCCAACGCCTACTTCGCCGACCTGATCTTCTGCTCCGGAAACGGAGTGGCCGAGGTGGACGACCTCTGGTTCGAGCGGGCGCAGACCCACGTCATCCACGGCTTTCCCGTGCGCATCGCGCCGCCGGAGGAGATGATCTGGTCCAAGAGCTTCGTCTGCGAGCGCGAGCGCTACGACGGCGCCGACGTCAACCACATCATCCTCGTCTGCGCCCGGCAGATGGACTGGGAGCACATGCTGTGGCGCTTCGCCGATCACTGGCCGGTGCTGCTCTCGCACCTCGTGCTCTTCCGCTTCGCCTACCCGGGGCACCGCCACCTCGTCCCGCGCCAGGTCTGGGAGGAGCTCTTGCGTCGGGCGCGGGGGGAGCGGACCGAACCCGAACGGTCGAGGCTCTGCCGCGGCACGCTCCTCTCGAAGGCCCAGTACCGCATCGACCTCGAGCACTGGGGGTTCGAGGACGCGCGCATCGTGGAGGTGAAGAATTTCCGTGAGCACTACCGCGAGGGTCCGGATCGCGGCGGTGGCTGATCTCCACTGCCGGCTGGGGAGAAGGGACAACTTCCGGCGGCTGGTCCGGGCGGTCAACGAGCAGTCGGCGGACATCGTCCTGCTCGGCGGCGACCTCACGGATCACGGCCACCCGGACGAGGCCAGACTGCTCGCCGACTCGCTGAGCGAGCTGGCCGCCCCGGTGGTGGCCGTCCTCGGCAACCACGACCTCGACTGCGGCAGGAGGGACGAGGTGGTGGAGATCCTCGGCTCCGCCGGGATCTCCATCCTCGACGGCGACCGCTACAAGAAGAAGGGAGGCCTCGTCGGCGTGGCGGGGGTGAAGGGATTCGCCGGCGGCTTCGGCCGCCAGGCCCTGCAGCCCTTCGGCGAGGAGGTGATCAAGAACTTCGTGATGGAGACGATCCAGGAATCTTTGGCGCTGGAGGGAGCGCTGGCCCGCGTCGAGGGGGTCATCAAGATCGCCCTCACCCACTACGCGCCCACGGCCAGCACCTGCGCAGGCGAGTCGCCGGAGATCATGCCCTTCCTCGGCAGCTCCAGGCTCGGCGAGGCCATCGACGCGCAGGAAGTCGTGGTGGCCTTCCACGGCCACGCCCACCACGGCACGCTGCGCGGCGCCACGCCCGGCGGCCGGCCCGTCTTCAACGTGGCCCTGCCCGTGCTCCGTCGCATCCACCCCGACCGCCGCGCGCTGCTCGTCGACGTTCCCCTGCCCCCGGGCGTGGAGCGGGAGGGGCTTCCGCCCGTGGTGGATTCGACGGCCATCGAGTACGTCTCGCTCGTCGAGGAAGGATCCCCGCCGTAGCGAAGCGCCCGCGCCACCGCCCGGGCGGCGCGCTCACGCGTGGCCCCATCGGCGGCGCAGCACCCACTCCCCGCCCAGGCAGGCGGCGAGCAGAAGGATCGGCCCGAAGCGGTCCCAGACGGGCCGGTCCTCGGATCGTCCCACCTCGACCACCTCCGGCTCGAGGAGCCGCATCGGCGGGAGGCGCCGCGCCGTGCTGGAGATGGAGCCGCCGCCGGTGATCTCGGCGATCTCCTGGAGGAGCTCGGGGCGGGCCCGCGCCTCGCCGCGCTCGGCGGTGGTGGCACGGACGGCGATCACGTCCTGGCCGGTGCCGAGCTCCACGCCGCCGAGCTCGGCGCGGGCCACCACCTTGAACGCGCCCACGCCGGGCGGGGCGAACTCCACCCGCGCCGTGCCGTCCGGCCCGGTCTCGAGGACTTTCCGCTCCACTGGAGCGCCGGTGACGGCGTCGAAGAGGTCGACCTCGAGCCGCGCCCCCTCGGCGGGAGCGTAATCCGCGCGACGCGCCGAGATGGTCGCGGCCAGGGGCGTCCGTGGCGGAACGGTGCGCTGGACGGCCTGGACGCGGACCCGGGTGAGGTCGGGATCGCGGACCAGCCAGCGGATGGCCTGAAGCCAGAAGCGTTCGTAGTGCCGCGCTCCGCCCTCGCCCGAGCGCGCCGCCACCATGGCCCAGTACCAGGAGGCGTCGGTGGTCACCGCCATGGTGCGGCCGCGCCCCACCTCCGCCACCGCCACCACGGGCGCGTTCTGCCCGCCGGCGACGACGTGCGGATGCTCGAGCAAGACCTGCGCGCCGGGCCGCGCCCGGGTGACGTTGATGCCGGGGATCGGGGGAAGCTGCTCCCAGGCCCGGCGCGTCGCCTCGGCGCTGCTGCCGAGCCGGGTGATGGGGTGCCGCAGCCCCGCCTCGGTGAGCCGCGGGGAGAAGACTTCCTCGTTGGGCGCGGCGCCCACCGCCTCCACCGGGAGGATGCTGGCGATGGGGCTCTGGTCGTAGCCGCCCTCGCCGAAGGCGTTCTCCCCGCCGATCATGACGAACGCGCCGCCCTCCTCCACATAGCGCTGGAGGTTGGGCAGATAGCGGTCCATGCGGTAGGGCCGGTAGTTGAAGTTCTGGAAGACGACGAGGTCGAAGCTCCAGAGCTGCTTGTCGAAGATCTCGTCCACCGGGAAGGGGATGAGCGAGAGCTCGTGCTCGGGTGCGCGCGGCTGATCCTGCTGGGTGCGCAGGATGTAAAAGGAGATCAGGTCGACGTTGGGATCGTTGCGCAGCAGCGTGCGAAGGAAGCGCTGGTCCCAGGAGGGCCGCCCCACCACGTGGAGCACGCGGACGCGGTCGCGGATCACCTTGAGCACGAAGGTCTCGCTGTTGTTGGCCACGGTGGCCTCGTGCTCGTAGACCGGCGCCGAGACGGTGAAGACGAACTCGCCGATCCGGTCGGGGACGAAGGAGAGCTTCACCGTCTGGCGCTCCTGCTTCGGCCCCAGGATCACCGATTTCTGCGCCACGACCTCGCCCTCGCGCTGCAAAGAGAGGGGAACTTCCAGGCTGCCCATCCCCGCCGCGGAGACGGTGACCTCCACCTCCACGGTGTTGCGCACGAAGGCGAAGTCCTCCACCCGCACCGATTCGATGGCCAGGTCGCGGGCGCGGCCGTCGCCGGTCCAGACGGTGGAGATCGCCACGCCGAGCGAGCGCAGCCGCTCCCGCGCCTCGCGGGTCATGCCGCGGGAAAGCGAGGCGTTGTCCGCGCCGTCGCCGAGGAGGAGGACGCCGGCGAGCCGCCGCCCCCCCTGCCTGCGGGGCAGGGCTTCCAGCGCGCCGAGAATGTCAGTGGCCTCGTCCGTCGGCTCCACCGCCGCGCCAGGTCCGGAGAGCGGCTGGAGCTTTTCGCCGTACCGGTAGAATTCGAGAGTATGCGTCCTTTCCAGTTCGGAGAGGGCGGGCATCACCGCGCGCAGATACTCCGCCGCCTCGGCCGCCCGGGAGGCCCTGCCCTCGCCAGTCGGCAGCTCCATGGACGCCGAGCCGTCCACCAGGACCGCGAGCCGCCCCTTCACCGTGGCGGTCTGCAGGTGGCGGACTCCCGGCTCGAGGACGAAGAAGAGCAGGGCCAGCATCGAGGCGGTCCGAAGCCCCAGCAGGACCGCACGGCGCGCGCGCCTGCGCTCCTGGCGAAGCCCCCGCGCGGCCAGGATCACGCCGAGGAGGGCGAGCGCCGCCAGGACGAAGAGCGCCCATCGGGGCCACGGCGCCAGCAGGACCAGCTTCCAGTCGTCGAAGGTCTCCACCTACCGCCGCCTCTTCATGATGAAGGGGAGATGGACCTGGTCGTCCTTGTAGTCGGTGCACAGCGCGTACATCGCCAGATTCACCCCCAGGCGAAAGGCGACCTCGCGCTGCGCCTCGCCCCCCGGGACCACGTCGTAGCTCCAGGCGCCGAATTCGTCTCGCGCCCAGGCGCCGCCCAGATCGTTGGCCGAGATCACGGCAGCAAGCCGCCCCCCCTCCACCACCCCGGTCAAGTACGGCCTCGAAAGCGTCCGGCCCGCGGGGTGCGAAAGCAAGTAGAAGCTCTTGAAGAGTACGTGGTCGGTGGGGATCCGCCCTAGCGTCCGCCCCGGCAGGATGCGGCCGAGCTCGCGCTCGCAGGAGGCGGCGAAGGCGCCATCCCCCGCGTCGTCGCAGAGGAGAAAGCCTCCGAAGGTGAGGTAGCGCCGGAGATTCTCCACCTCGGCGCGAGAGAGCGCAGGCAGGGGCCGCGTCCCGCTCAGGTAGAGGAAGGGGTAGAAGAAGAGCTCCGGGGAATCCAGCGGAAGGACCTTCTCCTCCGGCGCGGTGGCGATGCTGGTCCGCACGGCCACCTCGAAGGCGAGCCGGCGCAGCGCCCCGGGGCGCGGGTTCCAGTCCCCGTCGTAGCGGCCCTGGACGAAGACCAGCCGCGAGGTCTCGCCGAAAGCCGGCGACTGCCGCGGAAGGACCAGGGAAACGAAGACCAGCAGTCCGGTCGCGAGCGCTTTCCGCTTCATGGAAGGTCGGGCCCGAAAGGCGATCGCCAGGCGGGCAACCGCCGGGTGTCGATCGGGATTCCCAGCCTACCCACCGCACGCCCGAGTGGCGACGAAAAAGGCCCCGCCTTGCGCCGCGCCCCGAAAGCGTTAGGCTCGGCGCATGACCCGAAACGACTCCCCCGTCGAGAGCATGCGGGCGGCTTTCGCCGCGGGCGACGTGCGGCGGGCGCGCGAGCTGGCCCGCGAGCTGGTGGAGGCCGAGGGGCCGGGCGCCGAGGAGGCGCGCCGCATCCTCGAGGCCACCGCCATCGATCGGCGGGCGCTGGCCATCGGAAGCGGCGCCCTCGCCCTGGGGTTCTTCTACCTCGTCGCCTTCATCCTCCTGCGCTGATGCGCCGGCTGCTCGCCATCGGACTTCTGGTTTTCGGCCCCGGCGCGGCGGCGGAGGCGGATTCGAGCGCGCGAGCGCCGGAGCTGGTGGACGCGCAGGCCCTGATCCCGGACCTGGTCCTCGACCTCCGCTACGCCACCGAGGACAACCTCTTCGGCGAGCCGGTCTACCCCGAGAAGGCGCGCTGTCTCCTGCTTCGCTCCACGGCCGAGAAGCTGGCGCGGGTGGCGCGGCGGCTCCGCGAGGAGGACGGGACGCGGCTGCGCGTCTTCGACTGCTACCGGCCGCATTCGGTGCAGTTTCGCCTCTGGCAGATCATGCCCGTCCCGGGCTACGTGGCCCCGCCCCGGCCCGGCAGCGTCCACAATCGCGGCGGCGCGGTGGACCTCACCCTGGCCTCGCCCGAAGGCGAGCCGCTGCCCATGCCCACCGATTTCGACGAGCTTTCCGATCGCGCCTGGCATTCCTACGAGGGGGCGACCGAGGAGCAGAAGCGAAACCGGGCCCGCCTGAAGGCGGCGATGGAGGCGGAGGGCTTCCGCGCCATCCGCAAGGAATGGTGGCACTACGAAGATCCCGAGGCGCGGCAGGCGCCCGTCCGTGACCTTCCCCTGGACGGATAGGGTTTGTCGACCCGTTGTGGTAAGGCTCGACCCATGGCTGGCGCAGACTTCGTCCACCTCCACCTGCACACCCTCTACTCCCTGCTGGACGGCGCGATCCGGATGCCGGACCTGGTGGAGACGGTCCGCGCCAAGGGGATGCGCGCGGTCGCGGTGACCGACCACGGCAACCTCTTCGGCGCGATCGACTTCTACAAGCGAGCCAAGGACGCGGGGATCAAGCCGATCTTCGGCTGCGAGGCCTACGTGGCCGGCCCCAAGGGGCGCAAGGACCGCACCGAGCGCGTGGCCCACCACCTGGTGCTCCTGGCCAAGAACGAGGAGGGGTGGCGGAACCTGCGCTACCTCGTCTCCATGGCGTACCTGGAGGGGCACTACTACCACCCGCGCATCGACAAGGAGCTCCTCGCCAAGCACTCCAGGGGCCTGTATGGGCTGACGGCGTGCCTGGGCGGCGAGGTCACCTCGCTCGCCCGCCAGGGAGACATGGACGGCGCCCGCCGCGCCGCGCTCGAGTACAAGGAGATCTTCGAGCCCGGCCACTTCTTCCTGGAGATCCAGTCGAACGGAATGCCCGACCAGGTGGCGGCCAACGAGCGCATCAAGGAGCTTTCCCGCGACCTGGACATCCCGCTGGTGGCCACCGCGGACGCGCACTACGTGCGGCGCGAGGACGCAAAGGCGCACGAGCTCCTCATGTGCATCGCTCAGGGTTGCACCTACGACGACCCGAAGCGCATGCGCCAGGAGACCTCCGAGCTCTACATCAAGAGCCCAGAGGAGATGCTCGCCTACTTCTCCGACGTCCCCGAGGCGGTGTGGAACACGGTCCGCATCGCCGAGAACTGCAACGTCGAGCTCGAGCTCGGCAAGGTCCACCTGCCCCAGTTCCAGGTGCCCGAGGGATTCGACAACGACTCCTACCTCGCCCACCTGGCGCGGACCGGCCTCGACCAGCGCTTCAAGGAGCTCGAGGGGCGCTACCCCATCGACAAGGACGAGTACCGGAAGCGCCTGGAGCTGGAGATCGAGGTCATCCAGCGCATGGGCTTTTCCGGCTACTTCCTCATCGTCCAGGACTTCATCAACTGGGCGAAGCAGAACGGGATCCCGGTGGGCCCCGGCCGCGGATCGGGCGCCGGATCGCTGGTGGCCTACGCGCTGCGCATCACCGACATCGACCCGATCCCCTACGGCCTGCTCTTCGAGCGCTTCCTCAACCCCGAGCGCGTCTCCATGCCCGACTTCGACGTCGACTTCTGCCAGACGCGCCGGGAGAAGGTGATCGACTACGTCACCCGCAAGTACGGCGAGCTCAACGTCGGCCAGATCATCACCTTCGGTCAGCTCTCGGCCAAGAGCGCGATCAAGGACGTGGCCCGCGTCCTCGGCCTTTCCTTTTCCGAGTCGAACGAGCTGACCAAGAACATCCCCAACCTCATCGACGGCAAGCCCGCCACCATCGAAAAGGCCCTGGAGATCGACCCGCGCCTGCGCGAGCGCGTGGAGTCGGATCCGAAGATCCGCGAGGTGGTGGAGATCGCCCGGGCGCTGGAGGGCCTCAACCGCCAGGCGGGCATGCACGCCGCCGGCGTGGTGATCGCCGACAAGCCGCTCTGGGAGTACGTACCCGTCTACCAGCCGGCGGGCGAGAAGGTCCTCGTCACCCAGTTCGCCAAGGACGAGGTCGAGGCCGCGGGCCTGGTCAAGTTCGACTTCCTCGGCCTCAAGACGCTGACCGTGATCGACAACGCCATCCGGATGATCAACGAGAACCATCCGGAGGCGAACCTCACCCCGAATCGCATCCCGCTGGACGACCCCGCCACCTACCAGATGATCTCGCGGGGCGACACGCAGGGCGTCTTCCAGCTCGAGTCCAGCGGCTTCACCGAGCTTTTGCGCAAGCTCAAGCCCGACTGCTTCGAGGACATCGTCGCCGCGGTGGCCCTCTACCGCCCCGGCCCCCTCGGCTCGGGCATGATCGACGACTTCATCGACCGCAAGCACGGGCGGCAGAAGGTCACCTACCCGCACCCGGACCTCGAGCCCATCCTCCGCCCCACCTACGGCGTCATCGTCTACCAGGAGCAGGTGATGCAGATCGCCCAGGTGATGGGCGGCTACTCGCTGGGCCGCGCCGACCTGCTCCGCCGCGCCATGGGCAAGAAGAAGCCCGAGGTGATGCAGAAGGAGCGCGCGGGCTTCATCGAGGGCGCGAAGGCGAGGGGCATCGACGAGAAGCTCGCCGGCGAGATCTTCGACCTGATGGAGAAGTTCGCCGCCTACGGCTTCAACAAGTGCGTGGTCGGCGATACCCGCGTCGTCGACGCGGCCACCGGGCGGCGGATGACGGTGCGCGAGCTCTTCGAGCGCGGCGGCGGGATCGAGACGCTCTCGCTGGACGAGAAGGAAGGCCGAATCGTCGCGCGCAAGGTCACCGACGTCGTCGAAAACGGGGTGAAGCCCGTCTTCGAGCTGCGCACCGCCCTCGGCAAGCGCATCGTCGCCACGGGCAACCACCCCTTCCTCACGCCCTCCGGATGGAAGTGGCTGCAGGACCTCCGCCCCGGCGAGGCCATCGCCACCCCCGCCGTCCTTCCCCTGGAGAAGGGCCGACACTGGCCGCGGCACCAGATCGTCGCCCTCGCCGCGCTGCTCTCCGCGCCGCCCGCCGAGGACGGGAGCGGGTTTGTCCTGGAGTTCGAATCCGAGGCGCTGGCGGAGGACTTCGCGTACGCGGCGCGCTGCTTCGCCTACTCCGCGGTGGAGCGGTACGGCCTGGGCGTGCGCATCCGCTGCCCCGCCGCCTTCGCGCGCGAGAGCGCGATCGGGGGAGCGACGGCGGCCCGGCTACAGCCCGCGGAGGAATGCGGCTTCGTCGCCTGGGCCCGCGCCCTGGGCGTTGGCAACGGCGGCCGGCGGATCCCCGAGGAGGTCTTCACCCTCGCCGATGGCGATCTCGAGCTTCTGCTCGGCCGGCTCTGGAGCGCGAGGGGCACGCTCTCCGCGACGCCGCGCCTGCTCGTCGACAGCGAGGAGATGGCCCTGGACGTGCAGCACCTGCTCTGCCGTCTCGGCATCGTCGCCGCCGTCAGGCCCGTGCAGCACGGCTACAAGGTGCGCGTCCTCGGCGGGGCCAACCTGGAGCGCTTCTACCACCGCATCGTTCCCCACGTGCTGGGGCGGAACGAGGAGCGCAGGGCCCTCTCGGCCCACATCCTCGCCCGCCCGCGCGAGCGGGCGGAGAGCGCGCAGATCCACTGGGACGAGGTCGTGGCGATCGAGCCGCGCGGCGAGCAGATGACCTACGACCTCACCGTCGACGAGACCCACAACTTCGTCGCCGACGGCATCGTCGTGCACAACTCGCACTCGGCCGCCTACGCCGTCATCACCATGCAGACGGCGTGGCTGAAGTGCCACTACCCCGCCGAGTTCATGGCGGCGCTGCTGACCAGCGACGCCGACCGCACCGACAAGCTCGTCGCCCACATCGCCGACGCCAAGGCGCGCGGCATCGAGGTCCTGCCGCCGGACATCAACGCCAGCGCCTACTCCTTCCACGGCAAGGGCTCGACCATCCGCTTCGGACTCAGCGGCATCAAGGGCGTGGGCGATTCCGCGATCGAGGCCATCCTCGAGGCCCGCAAGGAGGGTCCCTTCCTCGGCCTCTTCGATTTCTGTGAGCGGGTCGACCTGCGGCGGGTGAACCGGAAGGTGATCGAGTGCCTGGTCCGCTGCGGCGCCTTCGATTCCGTCGGCGTGCCGCGCTGGGTGCTCTTCGCCTCGATCGACAAGGCGCTGGAGCGCGGCCAGGCGGCCCAGCGCGACCGCGCCATCGGCCAGGCCTCCCTCTTCGGCCTGCTGGGTGGCGGGGGCGGCTCCGGCTCCTCCGCCGAGCCGGGCAAGGACGGCCCCTACGTCGAGTGCGAGCCCTGGACGGAAAAGGAGATGCTCGCCGGGGAGAAGGAGACCCTCGGCTTCTACGTGACCGGGCATCCCCTGGATCCTTACGCCGAGGAGATCCGCCGCTACGCCACCTGCGACATCGCCACCCTGCTCTCGCGCGGCAAGGCGGGCGAGACGGTGCGCATCGTCGGCGTGCCCTCGGCGCTGCGCACCCGCCCCACAAAGTCCGGCCGGCTGATGGGCTTCGCCACCCTCGAGGACCTGACCGGTTCCATCGAGGTGATCTGCTTCTCGGGGCCGAGGCGCGCCGCCCCCGGCCGCGAGGGCGAGCCGCGGCGCGAGGGGGGCTTCGAGGTCTGGCAGCCGCTGCTCGAGGGCGACGAGCCGCTCCTCGTCACCGGCACCGTCCAGATCAACGGGCGGGACGAGGAAAACCCGGTCGCCGAGCTCATCGCCGACGACATCGTGCCGCTGGCGGAGGTCCGCGCCCAGACGGCCTCGCGCCTGACGCTGCGTCTCGAGGCCGGACAGGTCAGCGAGGAGCGGCTGGCGCGCGCCCGCAAGCTCCTCGAAAGCCATCCCGGCCACCTCCCGGTGGAGGTGATGATCCGCCTTCCCGAGGGAACCGTGGCCCGGCTGCGCCTCCGCGACCACCGGGTGGCGCCCTCCGACGAGCTGCGCGACCGCCTCAACCTCCTCTTCCAGGGACCGGTCGTCGAGGTGCGCTGAGTCGACGTCGCGCGCCGCGCGAGGCCGCCCCGGCCCGCGGGATGCGCCGCCCCGGCGCCGCCGCGGCGCCGTCCTCGCGCCGCGCGACCGCGTGCGCGGCCGCCCGCGCGGAGGGCTCCCCGTCCCCGACGCCCCGCCCGCGGTGTCCCGAAGCTGGCGGAGGCTGCATAGCTTCGGGGGCCGGGCAGCCTCCATGCAAGAGCGCTTTCTCTGCATCCATGGCCACTTCTACCAACCTCCCCGGGAGAACCCGTGGCTGGAGGAGGTGGAGGAGCAGGATTCCGCGGCCCCCTTTCACGACTGGAACGGGCGGATCACCGCCGAGTGCTACGGGCCGAACGCCGCCGCGCGCATCCTCACCGAGTACCGGCGGATCACGGAGGTGGTCAACAACTATCGCTCCATCTCCTTCAACTTCGGCCCGACCCTCCTCAGCTGGATGGAGCGCGCCGCCCCCAACGTCTACCGCGCCATCCTCGACGCGGATGCCGATTCCATCACCTGGCGCAACGGCCACGGCAACGCCATCGCCCAGGCCTTCCACCATTCCATCCTCCCCCTCGCCTCCCGCCGCGACAAGGCGACGGAGGTGCGGTGGGGGATCGCCGACTTCGTGCACCGCTTCCGCCGGCGGCCGGAGGGGATGTGGCTGCCCGAGACGGCGGTCGACACCGAGACCCTCGAGATCCTCGCCGCCGAGGGGATCCGCTTCACCATCCTCTCGCCCTACCAGGCGAGCCAGGTGCGCAGGCTCGACCGCGACGGCTGGACCTCGGTGGAGGGCGGCCGCATCGATCCCACCCGTCCCTACTGGGTGGAACTCCCCTCCGGGCAGCGCATCGTCGTCTTCTTCTACGACGGGCCGATCGCCAAGACGCTCGCCTTCGAGGACGGTCTCGCCTCCGCCCGCGGCCTGCTCGACCGCCTCGAGAGCGGCTTCGATTCCTCGCGCAACCACGTGCAGATCCTCTCGGTGGCGGTGGACGGCGAGACCTTCGGCCACCACAAGAAGGGCGGCGACGAGGCGCTGGCCGGCGCGATCCGCCTCGCCGAGTCGCGCGGGATCCGGCTGACCAACTTCGGCGCCTTCCTCGCCGAATGCCCGCCCACCCACGCGGTCCGGCTGATCGAGCCGAGCAGCTGGAGCTGCGCCCACGGCGTCTCGCGCTGGCGCACCGACTGCGGCTGCAACTCCTCGGGACAGCCCGGCTGGCACCAGCGCTGGCGCGAGCCGCTCCGCAGGGCGCTGGAGGAACTCGCCGCCGCGATCGACGAGCACTTCGAGCGCGAGGGCGAAAGGCTGCTGCGCGATCCGTGGGAGGCGCGCGACGCCTACGTGCGCGTGGTCCTCGACCGCAGCCCCGCCAACGTGCGCGCCTTCCTCGCCGAGCACGAGCGCTCCCCGGGGCTCCTCCTCGACCCGGAAAAGAAGGTCCAGACGCTGCGCCTCCTCGAGGCCCAGCGCAATCGCCTGATGATGTTCACCTCCTGCGGCTGGTTCTTCTCCGAGATCTCCAGCATCGAGACCACGCAGGTGCTGCGCTACGCGGCGCGGGCCATGCAGCTCGTGGAGGAGGCGGGCGGCCCCATGCTCGAGCCGGGCTTCGTCGCGGCGCTCGCGCGCGCTCCCTCCAACATCCCGGAGCTCCGCGACGGCCGCGGCGTCTGGGAGCGCTTCATCCGGCCCTCGATCGCCTCGCTGCCCAGCATCCTCGCCCACCTGGCCATCGTCTCCAGCACCTCCAACGACGAGCCGGAACCGGAGGGTCGCCTCTTCTGCTACCGGTACCGCCGCCTCGCCCACCGCAAGGAGACGATCGGCCCCGCCACGCTGACCATGGGGCGGACGCTTCTGACCAGCGAGAATACCCACGCGACGCTCGACGGCATCTGGGCGGTGCTCCACTTCGGCGGCAACGATTTCCGCTGCTCGGTGCGGCCCTACGTCGATGCCCAGTCGTACCAGGACATCGAAAACGACCTCTTCGATTCGCTTTCGCGCTTCAACCTCTCGGGTGTGATCCGCGCGATGGACCGGCACTTCGTCGGTCCCGACTTCGGCCTGCGCAACCTCTTCCTCGACGAGCGGCGCGCCCTCGCCAAGACGCTCCTGCGCGAGGCGCGGGCCCGGTGGGCGCAGGACTACCGCCGCATCTACGAGGAGAACCTGGGGCTCATGCGCTTCCTGCAGGAGACCAACATCCCCATCCCCCTCGAGCTTCTCGCCGCCGCCGAGCTCACCCTCTACTCGGACGTCGCGGCGCTGATCGAGAGCCTCGCCGAGGGCACCATCGGCGCGCGCGAGACGCGGCTGGGCATCGAGCAGGTCATCGACGAGGCGAGGCAGCTGGGGATCGAGCTCTCCATGAAGCGGCCGCGGCGCACGGTGGAGCGCCTGATCCGCAGCCACATGCGCGCCCTGCTGGAAGCGCGACGTCCAGACCTCGCCGAGGAGCTCCACGACCTCGTCGTCCTCGGCGAGTCACTCGGCCCGGGCCTCGACCTCTGGGAAGCGCAGAACCTCTTCTGGGAGCTCTGCGCGCGCCGGCCGCCCGAGCTCGAGATCCCCCTCCTGCTCCGGCTCGGAGAGAAACTCTGGTTCGACCGGGAGGCCCTGGCCAGGAGACTGGAGCCAAGCGCGTGGCAACCGCCGGCCCATTCGTCGCGGTCGTGATCGAGTTCTACCGGCCGCCGAGCGAGACGGACGACGGGGTGGTCCGGATCGCGGAGGCGGCCTACCGGCCCCTGCTGCGGGCGCTGGAAGAGGACCGCGAGACCGCCGCCGTCACCATCGCCCTCGACCCCGCGCTCGCCCTGCGGCTGCTCTCCTGCCGGCAGTCCGGCATCCTCCACGCCGTCGCCGCCCTCGCCGAGAGCGGCGCGGTGGAGTTCGCCGCCGGCAGCCGCAACCACGCCCTCCTGCCTCGCCTTCCGCGGGCCGAGGTCGAGCGGCAGCTCGAGCTCGGCGACCAGCTGATGCGCGAACTCCTCGGCGCATCGTGGAGCCCGCAAGGGCTCTTCCCCCCGGCGCTCGCCTACGGGAGGCGCGTGGCCGAGGCCGCCGCCGCGCGCGGCCTGCGCTGGGTCTTGCTCGACGAGATCTCCCTGGGCCGGATCGGCGCGGCGCCGACGCACCACGTCGCCACCCTCGACGACGGCCGCGCCCTCTACCTCTTCTTCCGCTCGCGCGACCTGTCCAGCGCCTTCCTCCGCTCCAACGAGCGCACCCTGGGCAAGCACCTCGAGTCCACCCTCGGCGACGGCTACGCCGTGCTCGTCGTCCCCGCCGAGTCCTTCGCCGAGGGCTCGCAGGCCCTCCAGAACCTGCGGTGGCTCCTCTCGCGGCCGGGGCCCCTGCCGACCACGATCTCGGCGCTCCTGTCCCTCTTTCCCCAGCGCCGTCCCGTGGAGCCCCTCCCCGCCTCCCGCCGGACCACCCTCGAGGACCTCGCCATGGGAATCCCCTTTGCCGCCTGGAGTTCCCCCGACAACGAGCTGCAGGCCCTGCTGTGGAGGCTGGCGGCGCTGGCGTGGACCGAGGCGGCCCGCCTGATGGAGGAGGCCCCCGAGGCCCCCGAGACGCGGCGTCTGCGCGCCAACCTGGACGAGGGCCTGCACTCCGCGCCCTTCCGCCAGGCCTCCCACGGCCCCGCTTTCCAGCCGGATGCGGTGCGGGCCGCCGCCAACCGCCTGGCGCGGGCCATCGAGTCGGGCGGCGCCCTGGTCTCCGAGGAGGTGAGGCGGGAAGCGGCGAGCGCCCACCAGAGGCTGCTGCGCGCGCTGGACGAGAGGACCCGCGCGGGGGGTGCGCCGGCCTAGGAGCCGGCTGCGGCGGACGGATGCGGGGCTGCGGCCGGCGTCGCGCCTCGCGCGGCGGCCGCCGCGCAGCCCCCGCGCGGCGATTGCAAGCACCTCGAAACGGCGCTAGAAGGGCGCAAAAACCGAGGTTCGCTTGGTCTCCACGCAAGACATCCTCGAGGCGCGGGAGCGGATCGGCGCGCTGGTTTCGAAGACGCCGTGCTGCCGCTCCGTCACCTTCAGCGAGCTCACCGGGGCGGAGGTTTTCATCAAGTTCGAGAACCTCCAGATGACCGGCTCCTTCAAGGAGCGCGGCGCCGCCAACATCCTCCAGAGCCTGTCGCCCGAGCAGCGGAAGCGGGGAGCCGTCGCCGCGTCGGCCGGCAACCACGCGCAGGGCGTCGCCTATCATGCGGGGCGGCTCGGCATCCCGGCGACCATCGTCATGCCGGAGCACACCCCGCTCATCAAGGTCTCGCGGACCCGCAACTTCGGCGCCCGGGTGGTGCTCGCCGGCGCCACCTTCGACGAGGCCTACGCCGAGGCGCGTCGCATCCAGGAGGAGCAGGGCCAGGTCTTCGTCCACCCCTTCGACGACCCCCTGGTGATCGCCGGCCAGGGCACCATCGGCCTGGAGATCCTCGAGCAGGTCCCCGACGTGGAGGCCGCCGTCGTCCCCATCGGAGGCGGCGGGCTGATCTCCGGCGTCGCGGTCGCGCTCAAGGAGGCGCGGCCCGGCGTGCGCGTGATCGGCGTGCAGGCCGCGGCCTTCCCCTCCATGAAGGCGAGCGTCGACGCCGGGAGTGCGACGACGGTCGGCGGCGGCCACACCATCGCCGACGGCATCGCCGTCAAGCGACCGGGCGAGCTCACGCTGCGCCACGTCCAGCGCTACGTCGACGGGATCGTCACCGTCACCGAGGAGGAGATCGCCTACGCCATCCTCGCCCTGCTGGAGAAGGAGAAGACGGTGGCGGAGGGCGCCGGCGCCGCCGCGCTCGCCGCCCTGCTCAACGGCCACATCGAGGGCCTGCGGGGCAAGAAGACCGTGGTCGTCCTCTCCGGCGGCAACATCGACGTGACGCTGCTCTCGCGGATCATCGAGCGCGGCCTGGTCAAGGAGGGCCGGTTGGTGCGGATGGTCGTCACCGTCGCCGACCGGCCCGGCGGCCTGGCAGGCCTGGCCCGCGTGGTGGCCGATTCCGGCGCCAACGTGATCGAGATCCACCACGACCGCGCCTTCGGCATGGCCGCCATGGGCGAAACGGACGTCGAGCTCACCCTGGAGACGCGGGGCCACGACCACATCCAGCTCTTGCGCGAACGCCTCGCGCGCGCCGGCTACCGCGTCTTCGAGAAGAGCTGATCAGTAGAAGTCGATCCCCACCTGGACCAGGCCGCCCCACGCCGACCGCTCGAAGTCGAGCTCGGTGGCCCGCGTCTGCACGATCCCTACCGTGCCCAGCGAGACCCGCGGATCGCCAAGCGGGAAGAAGACGGGGCCGCCCAGCAGCGTCAGGCTATCGGTTCCCCCATCCCGGCCGATCTGGCCGCTGGCCTCGGCGCGGAGCTGCACGCCGGGGACGAAGCGCCACGAGAGCATCGCGCCGTAGAGGAAGGCCGGGTCGGTGGCCACCTCGTCGAATAGCAGAAGGCCGCGCGGCCGGCTCCCCTGCGCGAAGCCGACCCGCGCCTGGAATCCCAGGCCGCCCCCGCCGATCCCGTAGAGGACCTGAAAACGGATGGCGGTGTCGTCGTCCGTGTTGTCGCGACCGTCGATGGGGAAGGTGCTGCCGGGCATCACCGCCAGCCGGTGCTTTCGCCCCAGCCGGATCGGGATGCGGAAGTCGAGGTCGAGGTCCGTGCGGTCGATGCGCTCGCCGCCGACGCTGCCGACGGCGTCGAAGGCGAGCTCGACGAAGTAGAAGGACAGCCGCACCCGTTCCCCGAAGACGGTCTGGTCGCGGCGCTCCCCCGCGAAGGAGAAGAGTTCCGCGCCGATCGCGGGCGCGAGGCGGGGAAAGGTGTAGGCCGCCCCCAGGTCCCAGGCCTCGACCATCGCCGGGCCGGGCCAGGACGGGCCGGCGAGGCTCACGTCCTCGGCACCCGGCCTGCGCCAGGCGCTACCGGCCGGGACTAGCCGGAGCTCCGATTCCTTCAGCCCCCAGTAGGGGTCCTCCTCGAAGGGGCTCGAGGCCTCGAGGCCGTCGGGCCGCGGGCGCTTGCCGAGATGCGAGAGGTCGAGCGGACCTCCGCTCACACCCGCCTCGTCGACCGGCTCCGCCTCTCCCTCCTCCACCGCCACCTCCTGGGCGCCGGCGGAGGCGGGGAGCAGGCACGCCAGTAGAAGCGCAACGCGCCCACCCATGGCAGCCTCCCGCGAGCGCGCGAGCAGGCGCTCGCTGGCTGCCAAGGTGCGGCCGCGCCTTCGGTCTGACAGCGCCGGGGCACCGCCCCGGGGGCGACCACCCGGGAGAGGTCGGGGTTTGCCCCCGAGCGGTGCGGAGGGCGGCGATGGCCGGCGCTCGGAGATCAGTAGGGGGCAGCCGCGCTCGCCAACGCGTAGATGATCGAGATCGCCACCCCGAGGGTGACGACCGCCAGCACGGCCAGCTTGCCGAAGGTCCAGGCGTCGTCGCGGCGACGCTCCTCCTGGAAATCCAGCTCCTTCATGGTGCCTCCTGCGGGCGTTCTCGCACGCGGATTTCCCTTCGTCAACCGCGTCGACCGCCCTTCTTTTCAACTCTCGACTTGGGTAGGCTCCCCACCATGCCGAACGACTCCAAGCCAGAACGCGAGAGTCACGTTGCGGCCGGCGAGGCGGCCGGAGCCCCCGCGAATCCCTGGGGTTACGTCTGGGATCCGCGCGGTTTCTACTGGCACCCGCTCGCCCGGCACTGGTACGAGCCTTACAGCCAGGTCTACTACAGCGAGGACGGCCAGGTCCTTCCCCCCGAGGTCGCCCAGGCCCAGCTGGCGCGGGCCATGGGATGGGAGGCGCAGGCCGCGCCCGCGGCCGAGGAATCTCGGTCTCCCGTCGAGACGCTCCCCGCGTCGGAGCCGCCCGCCGAAGAGGCCGCGGTCGAGGAGGCGCCCGCCGAGGAGCTCGCGCCGGCCGAGCCTTTCGAGGATCCGGTGGAGCCCGCTGCAATGGAACCGAGCGCCGCAGAAGCGGCAGCTTCGTCCCCGGAGCCGGCGGTCGCCGAGGAGGAGGTGGCATTCCTGGATCCGGCGCCCGTGGAGGAGGAACTGCCCCTCGACGCCGACGACGATCTCCCGGTGGTGAAGGGCGGGGACCAGCCTTTCGCGGACCTCGAATCCGACCTCCTCCACGACGGCCCCACCGTCGTCGGCGGCGCGGACTACGAGGCTCAGGCCATCCTGAGGAGCCTGGGCGAGAGCGCCGACGAGCTCGAGGAGGAGTTTTTCGACGACGAGCTGGAGACGCCGGAAGTCGAGGGGGAAGGTGACGCAGCCCTCGTCGGAAAGGAACCCGGCCCGGCGGAACCCGCCGCCCCCGCGGAGGAGGCGGTGGAATTCGCGCCCGAGCCCTCCGCCGTGGGGATCGACCTGGAATTCGCTCCCGAGCCCTCGGTGATCGAGGCGCCGATCGACCTTTCGCCCGCGCCGTTCGAGCCAGACCATTCGACCCCCGAGCCCTCGGGAGCCGGAGAGAACCTCGAGTTCGCGGTCGAGCCCTCGGCCGCGGAGCAGCCCGTCGCGCTCTCGTCCGAGCCCCCCGGCGCAGACCAGGCACTCGATCGTCCGCCCCCGCCCTCTGGCGGCGAGCCGAGCTTCGACTTCTCCCCCGAACCTTCCGCCGCGGGCTTCGAGTTCTCTCCCGAGCCCTCGGCGTTCGGCGAGCCCTTCTCCTTCGAACCCTCGGCTGCGGGGCAGCCCGTCGAGCTCTCGTCCGAACCTTCCGCCGCGGGCGAGGCGATCGGGCTTCCGCCGCCGCCCCCGCCGGCCGCCGGGGGACCCACCTTCGACTTCTCCGCCGAACCGCCGGCGGCGGGTCAGAGCTTCGACTTCTCCCCCGAGCCATCCGGAGCCGGTCAGGGCTTCGACTTCTCCCCCGAGCCATCCGCGGCCGGCGCGCCCGCCTTCGGAGGAGAGCTTTCGGCCGCCAAACCCGAGCTCCCGCCCCCGCCCCCCGCGGGGGAGCCGGCCATCGGCTCCGCCCCGGAGCCTTTCGACTTTTCTTTCGAGCCCTCCGCCGCGGGGGAGGCGATCGAGCTTCCGCCGCCGCCTCCCCTTCTGGCCGCCGAGGGACCGGCCTTCGATCTTTCCGCCGAGCCTTCGGCCGCGGGTCAGGCCTTCGACTTCTCCTCGGAACCATCCGCGGTCGAAGAGGCGATCGACGTCGGCGTGGAGCTGGGAATCGGGGAGGAGGCGGGCGGAGAGCCCCTCGCCGGCCAAGCTCCCGCGCCGGCCCTTCCGGGGCCCGGTCCGGCCGGCCCGGCCCCCGCCGCGGCCGCCGCTCCGCGCCCGCCGATGGCCCCGCCACCGCTTCCGGGCGCCCGCCCCGCACCGCCTCCCCTTCCGGAGCCGCCCCCGATCCCGCGCCCGGAAAAGACGCTGCTGGAGCGGATCCCCCGCGGGAACGAATCCGAACCGCCTGCCTTCGACCCCTCCGCGCGGGCGGCCCTCTTCGGCTCGCCGGAGGAGTTCCTCGACGATCCGGAAGCGCCCTTCCGGCTCCAGGAGAACGAGCGCGCGATCATCCACCTGGCGGACGGCCAGGTGAAGCGGGGCATCCTCCAGGCCGGAAGCCTTTTCGAGCCGCTGCGCCTGCAGACGGCCGAGGGCCTGCAAACCTACGATCCGAAGCGCGTTCACATCGTCTTCTTGCTGCGCAGGCCCGACGCCCCGCCAGCGCCGCCACCGCAGGGCCGGCTCGTCCAGGTCCACCTGCCGCGCGGTCGTTCGCTGACCGGCTACGCGAGCGAGAACTTCTCGCCCAAGCACGGCTTCTTCCTCACGCCGCGGGGCACGGACAACACCACCTCGCGCGTCTTCCTCTACCCCTGGTCGGTCCAGCGCGTGGTTGCGCTTCCCTCCTGATGCTGGTAGCGGATCCCGGGGACCATCTCGGTCCCCGGGATCCGTCATGCGAGGCGCTCTCCGAGTCCTGATCCTGCTGCTCGCCCTCGCCTACGGCCTGCAGGCCGTGGCGCAGGTGCAGCACGTGCATCTCGGAGAGGACCGGCACCACTGCACCGTCTGCGCCTTCGGCTCGCTCCCCGGCGAGCCGGCGACGACGGTGGAGGAGCCCCTTCCTCCGGAGTGCTGGGAGGGCCGGCCGGTCGAGCGCAACGCGCTCCCCCCGCCTCCCTCGATCCCGCTCCTGCGCGTGAGTTTCTCGACCTCGCCTCCGGTCGCCTGAGCGTCGAGCGCTGACTGTCTGCGACGGAGCCCGGTGGGTTTTGCCGTCGCGCGCCCTGATGCCCCATCCAACGTTCGCGCCTCGAACGAGGTGCGATTGCAGCTGACCGCCATGAAGACGAGGTTCGTCCTGGCCCTCGCTCCGGGATGGAGCGAGCGCGCGCATCTTTCGTTCGTCTGCCTTGTCCTTTCGGTGTTTCTTCTGTTTCCGCCCGCGGTTCGAGCACAGGGCGGCGACCAGGAGGAGCTGGAGCGAGAGCTGTCTCGGGCGCTCGCCGTCGAGGCGCCGCCGCCCCGAGCTTCGCTCCTCCCCGACATCTCCGTGGTGGGAACCTTCGCGGCGGCGTGGTTCTCGGGCGAGCCCACGCCGAGGCTCGCCGCGCACGAGCCCTTCCACGACGGCCCCCAGCTCCAGGAGATCGAGCTCGGCTTTCGCTCCAACGTCGATCCCTTCGTGCGAGCGGACGTCTTTCTCGCCGTCTCGCTCGAAGGGATCGAGGTCGAGGAAGCCTACGTGACCACGCTGGCCTTCCCCGCCGACCTGCGCCTGCGGGGGGGCGAGATGTATGCGCCCTTCGGTCGCGTCAACCAGGTGCACTACCTCGAGGCCACGCCCTTCGCCGACCTGCCCCTGGTCAACCGTCGCTTCTTCGGCGGCGAGCAGCTGCGCGGCCTGGGGCTCGAGGTCTCGTATCTACTGCCCCTGCCCTTCTACGCGGAGATCGTCGGCGCAGCCCTGAGCGCGGGCAACGAGGTCTCCTTCGGCATTCCCGCCACGGAGATCGAGACGCCGCGCGACCTGCTCGGCGTGGCCCGCCTGGCCACCGCTTTCGACCTCGGAGACCGCCTGACCCTCCTTCTCGGGGCCTCCTACGCCAACGGCCCCAACGCTTCCGGAGGGCTCGAAGGAGCGCGTGCCCACCGCACCCAGATCTGGGGCGCGGACTTCACCCTTCGCCTCCGCGACGCCGCCTCGCGCGCCCATACCGCGCTGCAGGCGGAGTGGATGACCCGCCGGGCCGAGGTTCCCGGGGGCGGTTTCCTCCAGGGCGGGGCCTACGTCTGGCTCGTCCGGCGCTTCGACGCTCGATGGGAGGCGGCGATCCGGGGAGACATCCTGGGATTGCCTTCGGGAAGAGCCTTCGGCGATCCGCACCTCGGAGAGGAGGAAGTCTTCCTCTTCGCCGAGGCGATCCACGCGCACGAGCACGACCACGCCCACGCCGAGACGGGGGAATTTCTCCGGCCCCTTCGCCAGCGGCGGCTCGGCGCCTCCCTTTCCTTCTACCCCTCGGAATTTCAGCGCCTCCGTCTCCAGGCCAACTACGATTTCCTTCCCGGAGAAGGACGGGGAATCTGGGAGGCCTTTTTCCAGTACCAGTTCGTGATCGGCTCCCACGGAGCCCACGCCTTCTGAGGGAGGACCATGCGACCTCTCGTCCTTTTCCTTTCCGCCTTCCTCGTGGCTCCATTTTCCGCGCGCGCCGAGGTTCGGGTGGCCACCACCCTCCCCGCCCTCGGAGCTTTGGCGCGCGAGGTCGTCGGCGCGAACGGTACCGTCACCGTGCTGGCGCCGCCCGACCAGGACCCCCATTTCGTGGACGGCAAGCCCACCCTGATCCTCGCGCTGAATCGGGCGCAGCTCCTCGTCCACGCCGGCGGAGACCTGGAGGCCGGATGGCTTCCGACGCTCCTTTCCGGCGCCCGAAATGGAGACATCCAGCCGGGCAGACCGGGAAACCTCGACGTCTCCACGCTGACCGGTCCGCTCCTCGAGGTCCCCGAAAAGGTCGACCGCGCCCTCGGTGACGTGCATCCCCGCGGCAATCCCCACGTCTGGCTCGATCCGCGAAGGGCTCGGAAGATCGCGCTGGGAATCGCGGAGCGGCTCGCCTCCCTCGATGCGGAACGCGCCGCCGCCTACCGCGACAACGCCCGGCGCTTCGTCGAGCGACTCGACGAAAAGATCGCCGCCTGGGAGGAAAGGATGCGGCCCCACCGTGGCCGGGGATTCGTCCCCTACCACAAGAGCCTCACCTACCTGGCCGACTGGCTCGGACTCGCCGAGGTGGCCACGGTGGAGCCCGTCCCTGGCATCGCGCCCTCTCCCTCGCACCTGGCCCGCCTGATCCTCGAAGTGCGCAAGCGGGAGCCGCGGCCCGTCGTGGTCGCGGAGCGCTGGCACAACCAGCGCATCGCCCGGACCGTGGCGGAGAAGGCGGGCGTGCCTCTGGTGGTGATCCCGGGCGACGTGGGTTCTACCCGTGAAAATGGCGATTACATCTCGTTCATGGAGGATCTGCTGCGCCGCCTCGCCGCCGGCTTCGAGGCCGCCGAGCCCGCAAAGGGATCAGCGCCGCAGCCGACCGACGGCCAGGCCCAGTAGCAGCGTCGCCCCCAGGGCGAGGACGATGGTGGCGCCGGTGGGCAGCGACCAGACGAAGGAGAGGTAGTAGCCTCCGGCCGCCGCGACCAGAGCCGAGGCGACGGCCCAGGCGATCACGCCCGAAAATCGCCGGCCGGCCAGAAGGCCGCCGGAGGCGGGGATCACCGTGAGGGCGAAGACCGTGAGCGCTCCGAGCGCGCGCGTGGCCACCGCGATCGAAAGGCCGAGGACGAAGTAGAGCGCCGCGTCGAGGCGCCGCACCCGGATCCCCATGGCGCCGGCCGCCTCCGGGTCGAAGGAGGCGAATACCAGCCGGGGAAAGAGCGCCGCGAAGAAGACCACCGCCAGAAGGAGGCAGAGGGCGAGCGCGACGATCTCCTCGATCGGAGCCGCCACGGCGTCGCCGAAGAGGAGGGAATGCACCCGCTCGTACTCGTGCGGGAGCAGGGTCCCGAGGACGAGAGAGGCGGCGCCCGCGAGCACGTAGGCGAGGGCGATGGAGGCGTCCACGCCGATGCGCGCGTCGCGTCCGGAGAGAGCGAAGAGTCCGGCCGAGGCCGCACCCACCACGACGCCGGCCGCCAGCGGCGGGATCTCGCTCCCGATGACGTGGGGCGCGAGGAGGGCGAGGACCACCCCGAGGCTCGAGGCCTGCGCCACGGCGGCGCTGACGAAGGCGGAGCGCCGGAGCACCACGAAGACGCCGCAAAGAGCGCAGAGGACGGCGCCCAGGCTGGCGGCGATCAGGGGATCCCGCCACAGGAAGGCGGCTTCCCAGAAGGAGACCTCGCTCACCGGAAGGCCTCCTTTCCCGGCTCGAAAAAGCCCTCGAGGATGCCCTCGGCGGAAAGCGCCTGCAGGCTGCCCACCCGAATCGCCCCCGCGCGCAGGAAGGCGATGCGATCGAGCCGCTGCGCCAACGCTCCGAGGCGGTGGCTGATCCAGACCACCGCGGCGCCGGTTCGCTCCCGAAGCTCGGAGACAAGTTCCACCAGCGCGCGCTCGCCGGGAGGGTCGAGGTGGTTGGCCGGCTCGTCGAGGACGAGGACCTGGGGCCCGGCAACGAGCGCGCGGGCGATCAAGGCCCGCTGCCGCTGGCCCCCGGAGAGCGAGCGGAAGGGCGTGTCGCCGAGGCCACCCAGCCCCACCTGGTCGAGGAGCTCGCGCGCGCGGGCGGAGGCCGACGCGCTGCGCCCGAAGGGAGGGAGCCATGGAGCGATCCCCATCCGCACCACGTCCAGGGTGGAGAGCGGCCAGATGGGGTCGAAGCTCAGGCGCTGGGGGACGTAACCGAACCGCAGCCCCGGGGTGAGGATCTCCCGCCTCCCCCCGAGGAGGGGAAGGGCCCCCACCAGGCTCTGGACGAAGGTCGATTTTCCCGCGCCGTTCGGCCCCGCCACCACCAGCCACTCCCCCGGCCAGAGTTCGAAGTCCAGGGGAGGCAAGAGCGGCTGGCCGGGCCGGTGGCCGATCCGGGCGGAAACCAGCCGAAGGTGGGGCGCGGCGCTACCCTTCTGGGCGGACATCGGCCGGCAGTATCGCGGCCGGGCGCGCGGCATGCAACCGGCGCCGGCGTTGCGGTGCCGGGGAATTTCAGTGCAGCCAGGGCCCGCGGTCGCCGTTCGACCGTCGGATCAAGGGCTCGTCCTTGCGCTCCCCGTCGATCACCGCGAACCGGCTCGCGCGCCGGCGCAGCTGGCGCTCGATGCGCCGGGCCCGGAAGCGCAGCCACGCCTTGCGGGGCTCGATCCAGCCGCGCGACCAGCCCAGCGCGAGCAGCATCCCCACCAGCGCCGGGAAGACGGATCCGATGCCGCCGAGGATGGCGTAGAGCCCCAGGATGCCGAACGAGATCCAGATGAGCGCCCGGCCCTGCACCGGGAGGAAGAACATCAGGTAGATGGGCTGGTGGGCGAAGTGGTGCGCGAAGACGATGGTGAGCGCGCCGAGCGCGACCCACAGTCCCGGCTGCGCCCTCCCCTCGAAGCCGAGCAGGTAGGCGAAGGGGATGGTGATCAGCGCGGAGAGCACGGGGATGGCCAGGATGAAGCCGAGGAAGCGCTTCGATCCCAGCACGGCCTCCACCTGGCCGCCGATCACGTAGAGGAAGTACAGCGAGATGAGGAAACCGAAGATGCCCTGGACGTGGAGCGGGTAGACCAGCGCGTAGGTGAGAAGCTGCCAGACCTCGCCCCGCATCACGCTGGCGGGCCGAAAGAGCAGGTGGTGGAGGAGGTTACCCCCGTCCGCGCGGCCCACCAGGGCCACGAGGACCGAGATGGCCGCGATCGCGAAGGTCAGGCGGGTCGCGTAGGAGCCACCGCCGAATCCACCTCCCCATCCTGCAACTCGTGCCGGGCGCACCACTTTCCTCCGAGTCCTTCGCCTCGGAGAGGATAACCCTGGCGCCCCCCCGGGGCCATCCGGTGCGGACGAAGCTCGCGACGGGACGGGCGGTCGCCGGAGGATGGCCCGGCTCGTCGCCGGGCCACCAGAGGCAGCCAGGGAGATCGAAGGGGAAGGCCGTCAGCGATCGACGGGACGCTCCCGGTAGAAGAGGGTGATGGTCAGGCAGTGGAACTGCTTATCGGAAGACTGCGTGACGACCTTGTCGACGATTTCGATATTTGGATTGCTCCGGAGCCAACGAGTGATCGTATCGCCCATCGCCTCCCGATCGCGCGCCATCGTCGTGGAGAACACCTTAACGCCCGTGAAGTGCGCCATACTCGCCTCCGACACCGTCGCCCGTCACCAACACCTGCCGACCAGCGACGGGGCAACTGCCCCCGTGGAGGGTCCACGAGCTCCGACCGGCTGCTCCGGAGCGCTCCCGCCCGTGCGGAGGTCGCACTTCGGCCACGACCGGGGGGCTCGCGAATCACCGCCTACAGGGCTCACCCGTTTCGAGCGATCTGTATGGAAACATTGTCCACGCCTGAGAGGCGCGGTGCAAGCGGATCGGAGGGACGAGCCGGCGGACTCCCGCAACAGGCTCCCGGGGGAGCCCGTTGCGGATTTCGGGGACATACTCAGGCGGTGGCGCGCGAACGGAACTCGGCGATCGCCTGGAAGATCTCCGCGTCGGAAAGAGTGCGGTTCGACGCCTTGGCCCGATCGAGGATGAATCGTCCCAGCTCCTCGTCCACCGGCTCGTTGCGCTGCTCGAGCCAGTAGATCACGTTGGACATGCCGCTCATCGGCCCCACGTCGATCGTCTGGCTCTTGCCGAACTCCCCGGCCGGAACCGCGGAGTAGACGCGGTCGGCGAGCCACTCGTCGTTGCGGCGCTTGGCCTTGATGATCGCCGCCGCGTGCACGCCCGTGGCGGTGCGGAAGGCGTCGTCGCCCACGAGCGGATAGTTGGCGGGGATCTGCACGCCCGTGGCCTTCGCCACCGTGCGCACGAATTCCACCAGCTTCGTCAGATCCCGGTCGATGATCCCGTCGAGCTTGAGGTTGACCAGGACCTGGTCGATGGGCGTGTTGCCGACGCGCTCGCCGATGCCGGCGGCGGTCCCATGGATCCGATCGGCGCCGGCCTCCAGCGCCACCAGGGCGTTGATCAGCGCGAGGCCGCGGTCGTTGTGGCCGTGCCAGTCGATCTTCACGTCGGCGCCCGACTCCCGGATCACCTCCTGGGTGAAGGCGATGAGCGCGCGCACGCCGCCGGGGGTCGCGTGGCCCACGGTGTCGCAGACGCAGAGGCGCGAGGCGCCGTGCTCGATCGCGGCGAGGAAGAGCTGACGCAGCGTCTCCGGCGAGGAGCGCGTGGTGTCCTCGGTGACGTAGCAGACCTCGAGGCCCTCCTTGCGGGCGAAATCGATCGCCTCGATCGAGGTCTTCAGCATTCGCTCCAGCGTCCAGCCCTCGGCGAACTGGCGAATCGGCGAGGAGCCGATGAACGCGTAGGCGGTGATGGGGATGCCCACCTTCTGCTGGACCTCGGCGATCGCCTGCATGTCGCCGACGACCGTGCGGCCCGCCGCCGCGACCTGGAGCGGGAGTTTGCGATCCCGGACGTGGCGCGCGAGCGCGAGGACGTCCGCGAAGGCGCGCGGGCCCGCGCAGGGAAGGCCCACGTCCACCGCCTCGATCCCCAGCTCCGCCATCAGCTCGACGATCCGGATCTTGTCCTCGATGGGCGGATCGATGACCGAGGGCGACTGGAGCCCGTCTCGGAGCGACTCGTCGAAGAGGTCGAAGTTGCCGATCTTCCTGGGTGCGGTTCCGCTTCGATTCCAGTCGTGGATGAGATTTTCGCGATCCACGGCTCCACGCTCCTTTCGCGTTCTCGTTGCAGTACGGGAGAGTGCCTGCCAACTCTGCCAAGGAACGGAGCGGGAATCCAGCGCAGGACCGTCTGCATTTTACAAAAAGTAAAAAGGGCGGGTGCCCCGAAGGGTCCCGCCCGCGCGGACGTCGCGGCGTACGACGAGTGCTACACCGCCTCGACCACGACCGCGATGCCCTGCCCGCCACCGATGCAAGCGGATCCGATGCCGTACCGCTCGCTGCGCCGCCGCAGCTCGTAGAGCAGATGACCGGTGATGCGCGCCCCGGAAGCGCCGAGCGGATGCCCGAGGGCGATGGCGCCGCCGTTCACATTGGTGCGCTCCCGCGGCAGGCCCAGCGCCTTCTCCACCGCCAGGTACTGCGGGGCGAAGGCCTCGTTGACCTCGAAGAGGGCGTAGTCGGAGAGCTGCGTGCCGGTCCGCTCCAGGGCCTGCCGGACGGCGGGGACGGGGCCGATCCCCATGATGGTCGGATCGCATCCGGAAACGCCCCAGTTCACCAGCCGGCCGATGGGGCGGAGCCCCTTCCGCTCGGCGTAGGCGGCGGAGGCGAGCACGAGCATGGCGGCGCCGTCGCAGATCCCCGAGGCCGCGCCGGCATGGATGAGCCCGTCCTTCTTGAAGACCTTGGGCAGCCTGGCCAGCGCCTCGCGCGTGGTGTCGGGGCGCGGGTGCTCGTCGCGCTCGAAGCGAATGGACTGGCCCTTCTTCCCCGGCAGCTCCATGGGGACGAGCTCGTCGGCGAAGCGCCCCGCCTCCTGCGCCTCCGCCCAACGTCGCTGCGAGAGCACGGAGAACTCGTCCACCTCGTCCTGTGTGATGCCGTACTGGGCGCCGAGCTTCTCGGCGGTCTCGCCCATCGCCAGGCCGGCGTAGGGGTCGTAGAGCGAGGACCAGAGGAGGTCCTCCAGCACGCCGTCGTGGCCGAGCGCCATGCCCCAGCGCGCCCCGCGCAGGACGTGCGGCGACTGCGACATGGACTCGGTGCCGCCGGCGAGAACCACCTCGGCCTGGCCGGTCTCGATGAGCATCGCCGCCTGGACGATGGCCTCGAAGCCCGAGCCGCAAAGGCGGTTGACCGTCAGAGCCGGAACGTGCTGGGGCAGGCCGACGCGAAGGCCCACGTGGCGGGCGAGGTAGATGGCGTCGCGCGAGGTCTGCGCGACGTTGCCCACCACCACGTGCCCGACGTCCTCCGGCGCCACCTTCGCCTGCTCGAGGGCGGCCTTGCCCGCCACCACGGCCAGGTCGGTGGCCGAAAGATCCTTGAGGGTGCCGCCGAAGGTGCCGAAGGGCGTCCGCTTCGCGGCCAGAAAGACGATCTCGGTCTGGGTTGCGTACTTCATCGGTCTCGGTCCCCTATCGGAAGAGGAGCTGCCAGAGCGTCATCGCGCCCCACACCAGGGCGGCGGAGGCGAAGACGAAGCCGCGGATCGATTGCCGACGCAGGTCGGCGCGGCCCGGCCCGCGGGAAAAGAAGCGCTGCGCTGTATCCACGAAGGCGCGGAGATCGCGGGGCCCAGCCTCGGCTCCGCCCCGCGCCACCCGCTCCAGCTGCCGCCGGTGCGCGGCGTAGACCTCCCGCGGGCTGGCGCCGGGCAAGCCCCCGGTGAGGAAGTTCTCGCTCTCCAGGCTGGGAAAGCCGTGGTCGGCGGTGAGCACGAAGCAGTCGCGCCGCGGCTCCGACAGGAAGTAGAGCCAGGCCTCGCGCCCCACGGGGAAGGCCACCGCCCAGTCGCCGCTCGCCTCGTCGAAAAAGACGGTGTTCTCCTGGACCCGCGTGAGCGGCCGACGCTGCCGGACCCGACCCACCATCGAGAAGCCCAGCTCCTGGAGCTCCCGGCCGAGCAGGCGCACCGCCGGATGCTCCAGGCCCGGCGCCTCGTTCACCGAGAAGCGCACCGCGCCCGGCCGGAGGAAGTGCACGAAGCCGCGCAGGTTTCGCGCCACCACCAGGCCGAGCAGGCCGAAGACGACCAGGAGCCGCAGCGTCTCGACATTCACGAGGTCGCCATCCTCCGCACCTGCGCGCGCACGAAATCTCCGACCTCGCGGGTGGTCCGATCTCCCCCCGCGTCGGGGGTGAGGACGTTCTCGGCGACCGCGGCCTCCACCGCGCGCTCCACCATCCTCGCCTCCTCGTCGCAGCCGAGGTGCTCGAGCAAGAGCGCGCAGGTGAGGAAGGTGGCGATCGGGTTGGCCTTCCCCTGCCCGGCGATGTCGGGGGCGCTGCCGTGGACGGGCTCGAAGAGGCCGATCTTGCCGGGATGCAGGTTGGCGCTCGCGGCGAAGCCCAGGCCTCCCGCGATCCCCGCCCCGAGGTCGGTGAGGATGTCGCCGAAGAGGTTGTTGGTCACCACCACCTGGAACATCTCGGGGCGCATCACCATTTGCATGGCCAGCACGTCCACGTACATGTGGCGCAGCTCGAGGTCCGGGTACTCCGCCGCGAGTTCCTTCCACACCCGCTGCCACAGCCCGCCCGCGTGGCGCATGGCGTTGGACTTGTCGCTCATCCACACGGTGCGCACGCCCTTCTTCCGCGCGTAGTCGAGCGCGGCCCGGCAGATGCGCTCCACGCCCTTGCGGGTGTTGACGTCCTCGTTGATGGCCACCTCGTCCGGAGTCCCCTGCTTGAAGGTTCCCCCGACGTCCACGTAGACGCCCTCGGTGTTCTCCCGGAAGAACACCATGTCGATGTCCTTCCTCCCCTTGCCTCGAAGCGGTGTGAAGCGGTCCGCCAGGAGCTTGACGGGACGAAGGTTGACGTAGAGGTCGAGCTCGAAGCGAAGGGCGAGGAGGATCTCGCGGGCGTGCCGGCCGTCCGGCACCCGCGGATCACCGACGGCGCCGAAGAGGATGGCCCGGTAGTCCCGCCGGAACTCCTCGATCTGCTCCTTGGGGAGCGTGGTGCCGTCCCGCAGGTAGCGGTCGGCACCGTAGTCGAAGTGGCGGAGTTCGAAGCCCAGGCCGCGGATCTCCGAGAGCTCCTCGAGAAGAAGGGCCCCCTCCGCGGCGACTTCCTTGCCGATGCCGTCCCCCGGAATGACCGCGATCCGCGTCACGCGCATGCTCCTTTCTCGATGATGTCGGCGTCGGGAAAGGAGCGATTGTGCGCGGCGCGGACCTTTGGGTCAACGGGCGGCCAGCGCGACGAGGGCGTCGAGGTCCGCCCCGGCGGCGGCGAGTTCCCAGGCCTCGATGCGGTGCACCCGGCCGTCCGCGTCGACGCGCTCGAGGGCACCGCCGTCCGCCTCGCGCACCATCGAGAGCACGCGACCCTCCTCGTCGAGCGCGACGATCCTGCCCGCCTCGCGGCGCAGCCGCAGCACCGTCTCGCCGTGCTCCACGCGCAGCGTGTCCTCGTCCTCGGCGATCATCCGGGCCGTGGTGCCGTCGGCCAGCCGGATCTCCTTCTCCCAGGGCGTGCCGTCCGCCGTCACCGGGTTGCGGCCGCTCCAGAACTCGATGGAGTTGACCACCAGCGCGTCCGCCAGCGAGGCCAGTAGGTAGACGGGGACGATCACCAGGGCCAGGAAGAAGAGCCACTGGAGCCACTTGTCGTGCGAGATCCTCTTGTTGAACTTCCAGACCGCCTGGGTCAGCTTGAAGGATCCGAAACAGCCGGCCTCGAAGGTCGACAGAGCCAGGAGGGCTGCGAGAACCCTGCGCCGAAGCGTCCGATTGAAGAGGTCTTTCATGGGAGCTACAGTGCCGGCCCTGGATCCCGGAAGCAAGTTCTCACACCCCGTAGGAGTACGTCGATGCGCCGTCCCATGACGCTGACCCAGAAGATCCTGGCCGCCCACGCCATCGGTCTCACCCGTCCCTGGGTACAGGCGGGTGACGTCATCCGCATCCGCGTCGACTGGACCATCGCCTCGGAACTGGCCTGGAACGGGATGGCCAAGACCTGGGAGGCGCTGGGAAGGCCCCCCGTCTACGACCGGGAGCGCTTCTACCTGGCGGTGGATCACACCGTCGATCCGGTCACCCTCGCGAACGATGCCCGGACCCAGAAACTGGTCCAGCTCTCCCGCGACTTCGCCCGGGAAAGCGGCATCCGCCACTTCTACGACGCCAACGAAACGATCCTGCACACCAAGTTCTACCGGGACCTCGTGCAGCCGGGTCAGGTCGTCCTCGGCGCCGATTCGCACACGTCCTCCCACGGCGGGATGGGGGCCTTCGCCATCGGCCTCGGCGGCGCCGACATCACCGCCGCCATGGTCCTCGGCGAGTCGTGGATCGAGGTCCCCGAGGCCATCGCCGTCGAGTACGCGGGCGAGCTCCCCTTCGGCATCGGCGGCAAGGACGTGATCCTGGAGACGCTGGGCACGCTGGGGCGGAACACGGTGGCGCTGGAGCGCAGCGTCGAGTACCGCGGCGAGGCGGTGCGCAACTGGTCCACCGACGTTCGCTTCACCATCGCCAACATGACCGCCGAGCTCGGCGGCCTCAACGGCATCTTCGAGCCGGACGAGGTGGTGGCCGAGTGGCTCTCACGTCGAACGAGCCACAACGACGAGGCCCGCTACTACCGCGCCGACGAGGACGCGCCCTACGTGGAGCGCATCCGCATCGACCTCGGGAAGCTCGGGCCGCGCATCGCCAAGCCCTTCTCGCCCGACAACGTCTTCCCGGTGGAGGAATGCCTGGGCATGGAGCTGCAGGGCGCCTTCATCGGCGCCTGTACCACCACCGAGGAGGAGCTGGTGCTGGCAGCGCTGGTGCTGGAGCGCGCCCTCGCTGCGGGCAAGAAGCCCGTGCCCACCCGCAACCGCCTGGTCGTCCCCGGCGACCTTTCCATCCTGGCGAAGCTGCGCGACGCGGGCCTCCTGGCGATCTACGAGCAGGCGGGATTCCGCATCGGCCCGCCGGGATGCTCCATGTGCCTGGGCATCGCCTCGGAGAAGGCGGGCCGCGGAGAGCACTGGATCACCTCGCAGAACCGCAACTTCGAGAACCGCATGGGCGAGGGCTCGCTGGCCTACCTCGCCTCGGCGGCGACGGTGGCCGCCTCCGCCCTCGAGCTGCGCGTCGCCGATCCGCGGCCCTACCTCGAGGAGATCGACCAGGACCGCTACGCGCGCATCCTCGGCCGCGAGCAGCGCCGGCCGGTCGAGATCCGGATCGCCGAGCCGGAGATCCAGATCGCCGAGGCCCGCGCGCAGGGCGTCGCCGGCGCCGCCAACCAGGACGGCAGGGAGGTCCGCGGTCGGGTGCAGCGCTTCGGCGACTCGGTGGACACCGACGCGATCATCCCCGGCGAGTTCTGCCACCTCACCGATCTCCAGGAGATCGGCAGCAAGTGCTTCCACTACGTGCGGCCCGACTTCGTTCGGAAGGCGCGCGAGGAGGGCCACACCATCGTGGTGGCGGGCGAGGGCTGGGGCTCCGGCAGCTCGCGCGAGCAGGCGGTCTGGGCGCTCAAGGGCGCCGGCGTCCAGTGCGTGATCGCCCGAAGCTACGCCTTCATCCACAAGCGCAACCTCGTCAACGAGGCCCTGCCCTACCTCGTGGTCAAGGACGAGGCCTTCTACGAGCTGGCGCAGGAGGGCGAGGAGCTCACGGTCGACCTGGGCAGCGGGACGATCACCCACGTGGCCACGCGCCGAAAATTCCAGGCCGAGCCCCCCGCGCAGGTGGTGAAGGCGCTGGCGCGCGAGGGCGGCCTCGTCCCCGCCATCCGCCGCCACGGCAAGCAGGTCTTCTCCGTGCTCTCCGCGGGCTGAGGGCCGCCGCCGGCTCCGGCAGCCCCGACATCGCCACGGCCCGCCGCGTGGCGGGCCGCCGCGATCCGCCGCTCCCGAACGGGGAGGTGTCGAGGCGCCCCGACGTCGGCACGCTGTGCGTCCGGGCGGAGCCCTGCGAGCGGCGGGCATGGAGGAAATCCACGACCACGGCGTCATCGGGAACTGCCGGTCGGCGGCGCTGGTCTCCCGGCGCGGCACCATCGACTGGCTCTGCTGGCCGCGCTTCGACAGCCCCTCGATCTTCGGCGCGCTCCTCGATGACCAGGCCGGATCCTGGAGCCTGCGCCCCACCGCGCCCTTCACGAGCCGCCAGCGCTACGTCGAGGGCACCAACGTCCTCGAGACCCGCTTCGCCACCGCCGGCGGCAGCGCCGTTCTCACCGACTTCATGCCGGCTGTCTCGGAGGAGGAGAAGCACGAACTCCTCCTCGCCGAACACGAGATCGTCCGGAGGGTCCGCTGCGAGCGAGGGACGGTCGAGATCGAGTCGGTCCTCCGCCCGCGGCCCGGGTACGGACTCGGCGCCTACCGCATCCGCGACGCGGGCAAGCTAGGCGTCCGCATCCACACCGACCAGGGGCTCTTGGTCCACGGTGCGAACGCGCCGCTGGAGATCGTCGGGGGCACCGAGATCCGGGCGCGCAAGGTGCTGCCGGAAGGCGAGGAACTCCTCTTTTCCTTCGTCTACGCCCGCGAGGGACCGGCGGTGCTCACTCCTCCGGGTTCGTGCCGGGATCTGCACGCGCGCACCGTGCGCTGGTGGCGCGAGTGGATCGCGCGGCTCCACTACGAGGGCCCGATGCGAGAGGCGGTGATGCGGAGCGCGCTGGCGCTCAAGCTCCTCGTCTACGCGCCCTCGGGTGCCGTGGTGGCGGCGCCGACCACGTCCCTGCCCGAGCGCGTCGGCGGCGACCTCAACTGGGACTACCGCTACTGCTGGCTACGCGACGCCGCCCTCACCGTGCGCGCCCTCTTCGGGTTGGGATTCGACGCCGAGGCCGAGGCCTTCGTCAGCTGGCTCCTGCACAGCACGCGCCTCACCCAGCCGCGCCTGCGCGTCCTCTATGACGTCTACGGGAACACCCCCGCCCGCGAGCGCGAGCTTCGCCACCTCGGCGGACATCTCGGCTCGAGGCCGGTGCGCGTGGGCAACGCCGCTGCCGAGCAGCTCCAGCTCGATGTCCACGGCGAGGTCATCGACGCGGTCGTCCACTTCGTGCGGCGCGGAGGGCGCCTCGACGGCGAGACGGAACGGATGCTCGTCGCCTTCGGCAACTATGTCTGCCAGCGCTGGTCCGAGCCGGATGAGGGGATCTGGGAGCCCCGCTCCGGCCGCCGCCACCACACCCACTCCCTCGTCCTCTGCTGGGTGGCGCTCGACAACCTCGTCGCCCTGCACGAGCAGGGCCACCTCGCCGGGACGCCGGTCGAGCGCTTCGCCCGGACGCGGGAGCAGATCCGCCGCGAGGTCGAAACGCGCGCGTGGAATCCGCGCCGGCGCGCCTACACCGCCGAGCTCGACGGCGACGACCTGGACGCGTCGACGCTCCTGCTCGCCTGGTACGGCTTCGAATCGGCGTCCTCGGAGCGCATGCGCCTGACCTACGCGCGGATCCGCGAGGAGCTCGGAGCGGGAGGCGGGCTCCTGTATCGCTACCGCAGCCCCGACTCGCCGGGCGAGGCGGCCTTCGGGATCTGCAGCTTCTGGGGCGCCGAGTATCTCGCGCTCGGCGGCGGCAGCGCCGAGGAAGCGCAGGCACTCCTCGAGACGCTCTGCGGCTACGCCAACGAGGTGGGGCTCTTCGCCGAGGAGATCGATCCGGTCCGCCGCGTCGCGGTGGGCAATTTCCCCCAGGCATTCACCCACGTCGGCCTGGTGAACGCCGCCCTCAGCCTCTCCCGTCGCCTGCGAGGAAAGACGCCCCACCACCACGAGATCCCGCCCGCCGATTCCGACGGAGGCGCCGCGCCATGAACGTCTCGAGCTGGCTTCTGTGGGGCTTCGTCGGAACCGTGGTCCTGACCACCATCATGTCCGGCAGCCAGGGCCTGCGCCTGACGCGCATGAACCTGCCCTACATGCTGGGCACGATGTTCACGCCGAGCCGCGACCGCGCCAAGCTGGTGGGCTTTCTCGTCCACCTCCTCGACGGATGGATCTTCTCGCTCCTCTACGTGGCCGCCTTCCACGCACTGGGGATGGCCACCTGGTGGCTCGGCCTCGCCTTCGGCTTCGTGCACGCCAGCTTCGTCCTCACCGCCGGGATGCAGTTCCTCCCCGGGCTGCATCCGCGCATGGCGAGCGAGCACCACGGCCCCACCGTGGTGCGCCGCCTCGAGCCGCCGGGTTTCCTCGCCCTCAACTACGGCGCGCGCACGCCCGTCTCCGTGCTCGTCGCCCACCTCGCCTTCGGATGGATCCTCGGCGCGGGCTACCGTCTTTGAAGGCTCACGACGCGAGCGCGGCCTGTTCACGGGCACGGCGCCGGCGCGCGATCACCTTCGCGGCGAGGATGCCTACCTCGTAGCAGAGCATCATCGGCACGGCCATCAACGCCAGGTTGAAGGGGTCGCCGGTGGGCGTGACGATCGCCGCCACCACCACGTTGGCCACGATGGCGTAGCGCCGCGCCTTCGCCAGCTCCGTACCGTCCACCAGTCCGAGCGCGGCGAGCAGCGCCACCACCACGGGGATCTCGAAGATCGCGCCGAAGGCGAGCAGCAGCACCAGAAGCAGGTTGAGCTGCTCGCGCATGGAGAGCATCGGGCGGGTCCAGTCGTCGAGCGCCAGGCGCACGTGGGCGGAGACGAGTTTCCGCGTGGCCTCCGCGTGCAGGCGCACCACTTGCGCGGCAAGATCGCCCTCCTCGCCTCCCAGGGCCTGCGCGAGCGCGGCGGACGTCCGCTCGATCGCCCGGTCGAGCGCGGCGACGGCCTCGTGGATGCGGCCCTCGAGGGCATGCGCCCTCGCCTCGCTGCGCGCCAGGATCGCCTCGCCGAGGGCCTCCCGTCCGCCGCCGGTGCGCGCCACCGCGCGATCCGCCGCGTCCAGCGCGGGCGCCAGGCGATCGATGCGCCCGAGCACGGTCTGCCGGTCCTCGCCCGCGGCCTTCGCCCGGGAGAGCGTCGGCTCCGCGCGGGCGAGCAGGCGCGCGGCCGCCGTGACGTCCCCGGCGCGGAGCAGGAGCCCCGCGTCCTCCAGCAAGCCCTGCGCGTTGGCAAGCTCCTCCTGCCGCTCGCGGATCCCCCCCGGCTCGAGGAGGAAGCGGAAGGCCGGAGGCAGGACGACCGCGTAGCAGAAGACGACGCCAGCCACGAAGCAGACGGTGCCGGCGACGACGAAGGGAAGCGCCAGCCTCCGCTCGTGCGCGTAGAGCCCCGGCGCGACGAATCCCCAGACCTGGTGGAGGAAGACCGGCGTGGAGAGGAAGAGGCCGGCGTAGAGGCCCACCTTGAGGAAGGTGCCGAGCTCCTCCACCGCCGAGGTCTGGATCAGGGTGCGCTGGCCCTCGGGGAGCGCGTCGAGGATGGGCCGGGCCAGGAAGCGAAAGATCTCCTCCGCGAAGAGGAGCGAGAGCGTGCCGAGGACGAGCACGGCGACGAGCACGCGAAGGAGCCGCTGGCGGAGCTCGCCCAGATGCTCCCAGAGGCTCATGCGCAGCTCGGCCTTTTCGGCGCTCACGGCTCTCCTCTCTCGCCCGGTTCCGACGCGCCCGCCGGGCCCTCGCTCGCGGGCACGGCGTCGGCGCGTTCGGCTCCCCCCGCGACCGGCGCAGCGCGGACGGCTTCGCGGGCCACCGCGAGCGGCGCAGCGCCGACGGGGTCAGGGGTCGCCGGCTCGGATCGGTCGGCGGCCGGCACGGGTTGCGCGCCCGCCGCGAGCGGCGCGGCGTGCAGCGGTGCGCGCGGCACCGGCCCACCCTCGCCGGCGGGCGGCGCGGCGTGGACCGGCGCGCGCGACACGGCCTCGCCTCCCTCGGCCTCCAGCCCGTCCGCCGGGCGGCGTTCGGCTACCTCGTCCCGGTAGATCTCGTCCTCGATGATCTCCCGCAGGCTCCCGGTGGTGCGGCGCAGGTCGCGCAGTCCCTTGCCGATGGAACGCGCCACCTTCGGGAGCCGCTCGGGGCCCAGGACCAGCAAGGCCACCACCAGGACGATCAGGATTTCACCGAAGGAGAGGCCGAACATGGGCGCGCAGTCTACACGATGCGGGGACCGGGACCATTTCCAACCTGCGGATGCCGGAGGCTAATCCTCCGGCGCCTCCGGCCGCAATCCGCCGCGTCTGCAATCCCCCGCGACCGGCCTATCTTCGAACGAGACATGAAGAGGACGCTTCTCTTCTCGGACGCGCGCTGCCTGGCGCACGAGACGCCCTATGATCACCCGGAAGGTCCGCGGCGGCTCGGCGCGATCCTCGACTCCCTCCGCGCCGCTCCCGTCGACGGCACCGCGTGGGCGCCGGTCCGCCCCGCCACGCGCGAGGAGCTCCTCCTCGTGCATCGCCCGGATTACGTCGACGGGATCCTCGCGCTCCGCGGCCGCGCCGCCCGCCTCGACCCGGATACCTGGCTTTCGAGCGGCAGCGTGGACGCCGCCCTGCTCGCCGCCGGCGCGTCGATCGAAGCCGTCCGCGCGCTCTGCGAGGGCAAGGCGACGACCGCCTTCGCCCTCGTTCGCCCGCCGGGCCATCACGCCGAGCCCGACCGCGCCATGGGCTTCTGCGTCTTCAACAACGCGGCGATCGCCGCGGCGGCGGCGCGAGCGCAGTTCGGGTGCGAGCGCATCCTCTTGGTCGACTGGGACGTGCACCACGGCAATGGCAGCCAGAGGGCGTTCTGGACGCGCCCCGACGTCCTCTACTTCTCCACCCACCGCGCCCCGCCCTTCTACCCGCGAACCGGTCGGTTGGAGGAGGTGGGCGAGGGCGCCGGTCGCGGATTCACCGTCAACCTTCCCCTTCCCGCGGGGATGGCCGACGACGACGTCGTCGCGCTGTACCAGCAGCTGCTCGAACCGATCGCTTCCGACTACCACCCCGACCTCGTGATCGCCTCCGCCGGCTTCGATACTCACCGCGACGACCCCCTCGGCGGGATGCGGATGACCGCCGCGGGCTTCGGCGCCCTGGCCGCCATCGCCCGCGGCATCGCCGAGCGGTACGCCCGCGGTCGACTCGTCCTCGTCCTTGAGGGCGGCTACGACCTCCCCGGCCTGGTCGAGGGCGTCCGCGCCTGCGTGGCAGCGATCTCCGCCGAGCGCCGCCCCGTCCCCCCTCCCGCGACCCCCGGCCCCGCAGCCCGGCGAGTCCTCGACGCCGCCCGCGCCCTCCACCGCGCCTTCTGGCCCTCCCTCGCCGGCGAGGAATTGCCGCCACCAGCCGGGTGAACGCCACCGGCCGCCCGAACTCCATCGCCCTTGCCGGACGCGCCCTGCGGACCGCCCGCCCGGCGTCCGCCGCACCGCTCGAATTCACTCCGGGCTCGCGAGTCCGATCTCCTCGAAACGCGATAAGTCGTACCGGAACAACTCGAAATTCGACTTGTAGCGGATGGACGGGTCGACCCTCGCAGGCATCGTGTACAGATACTGGCTATCCAGAGTAAACTCGAATCCTACGATCTTCCTATCGACTGGAATCCACCGCATCCTGCCGTCATCGCTCCGAACCAGCACAAGCCCGTACGCCACCTTGTCCGGAGGAACTTCGACCACGTCGTACACAATGAACCCGGCGAGATAGTTGCCCCACGTCCTCACCTCCAAAGGACCCACGCGGCCTTCCATCGGAATCGGGTGCTGCGTTGGATTGGGCAGCGCCGAACAGGATCGAGGAGATACCCAGTACCTCGGGTTCGGTTGAAAATTGTCGCATGCCGGCCAGTAAGCCATGTCGACCGTAAGGCCCACGATGTGCGTGTCGCTCAACGCCACCATGCAGGTAGCTCATGGAATGCCTATCTGGATCGCTCGGATTTCTCGACCGTCCGGTGCCCACCCATTTCCGCCGACCGCGTCGCCGCCAACCACATATCCATCGTCGGAGACCGCGCAGCCGACGGCCCATCCGTTCGCAGCTGGCAGCACCTCGTCGTTGACTGTTACGTACGGATTGTTGCTGGAATCAACTCTCGTTGCGACGATATCTCCAATCTGATTGATGCCGTTTGCGCTTCCAATGCGACACTTGTACAGGTGCGAACGCGCGAAACCGTCCAGAGACCTTGCCTGAGTGCCTGGTGGGCCAAGCGGGCCCAGGTCCTCCAAGGTGTAGTAGGTAAAAAGGTCCGCTGCCGACCTGCTGGAGCCAAGCCATATCAGCGAGCCAACTAGGAGCGAAGCAAGCGCGCGCCTCATTGGACTCCTCCGTATGGAGTTCATTGATGCTTGGTGTGCAGGCCCGGCCTGCCCCCGCCGCCTCTTGCCGTGGGCACGGCGCCCTGCAGCGCCGGCTCGGGCCCGAGGAGGGCCGAGGCGGATACCCGACGCGCGAGCCTCAGGTCGAGGAATCCAAGAAGCGGCGAGGGGGGTGGTCGTCTCCTTGGCCGGTCCCTGGAACCGATGCGAAGCCTCGCACAGTCGTAGCGATCGATCCGAGCCGCCGCCTGGCTCTCGCGATAGGCGCCTACGGCCCGCCGAGGAAGAGGTCGTAGCCGCCGGTGGACTCCGGCGTCTCCTGCTTCGGCTCCGTGCCCCGCTTGAAGGGGAGCGCCATCCCGCCCTCGGCTCCCGGCGGCACGGGCCGGCCCGTGCGCGTGTCCACCACCACGAAGCCGATCCGCTGCGGAACGGGCCAGTCGCGCTTCGGCCGGCCCTGGAGGATCTTCTCCATGTAGTCGATCCAGATGGGCAGCGCCGCGCGACCGCCGTTCTCGTAGCGGCCCATGGGCTGGTCGTAGCGGTCGTAGCCGACCCAGACGCCGGTCACCACGTCGCGCGAGAAGCCCAGGAACCAGGCGTCGAAGGAGTCGTTGGTCGTGCCCGTCTTGCCCGCCACCGGCGTGTACTTGTGGAGGCGGGAGGCCGCCGCCGCGGTGCCGTGGAGGGTGACCTTCCGGAGCAGGTCGGTGATGATGTACGCCGTCTCCTCGGAGACGAGCTGCTCGCGCTCGTCGAAGAGCTGCGCGTAGCCCGCGTAGATGCGGTCCTCCAGCGGCGCCCAGGCGTCCGCGTACCAGGTGTGGTCCTCGAGCGTGCGCCCGAAGCGATCCTCCACCTTGCGGATGAAGGTGGTCTTCGGCGGCGTGCCGAGGCGAGTGAAGGTGGCGTAGACCCGCGCCAGATCCCAGAGCGTGACGCAGGAGGAGCCGAGCGCGATGGAGAAGTCCTCGTTGAGCCGCGTGCTGATCCCGAGGCGGTAGGCCCAGTCCACCGTGTCGCGGATGCCGATGTTCTCCATCGCCTTCACCGCGGGGATGTTGAGCGAGAGCATCAGCGCCCGCGCCGCGGTCACCTCGCCCTCGAATCTCATCCCGTAGTTCTGCGGCTTCCAGCGCCGGTTGGTCGCCAGGTCGTCGGCGACGATCGGCGCGTCGAGGAGGACCGAGGCCGCGGTGAAGGGGCGCTCGCGCTCGGGATCCATCGGGTCCTTGCCGAACTCGAAATTCGCCGAGTAGATGATGGGCTTGAAGGCGGAGCCGGGCTGTCGACAGGCCTGGAAGGCGCGGTTGAATTCCGAGGCGTCGAAGTCGTAGCCGCCGATCATGGCGAGGACGTAGCCCGACCAAGGATCGAGCGAGACGAGCGCGCCCTGCAGCCTCGGCTCCTGCTCCAGCGCGAGAAAGAGATTCTCTCCGTAGGCGCGCTTCAGGCCCGGGCGCTCCGACTCGAGCTCGATGTCGTCGTAGCGCGCCGCGCGCACGAGCACGAGGTCGCCCGGCTCGATCACGCCCTGTAGCGAATCGATGAGCGCCGCGGGGAAGTAGGCCTCGGAGTTGGGCTTCCGCGCCCAGCGCGCTGCGCCCAGGGGAAGCTCCGCCGACAGCCCCGTGCCCAGCGCGACCCGCGCCTTCGTCCGCTCCACCTCGGTGACCAGCCCCACGTAGAGGCGCCCGCGGTCGAGCGACTTGCCCCCGTTGTTTTCCAGCACGCGATCGAAATCCGCGAGCCGCTCCTTCCACTTCTCCCGGGGAACCCTGTCGATGGGCCCGTAGTAGCCCTGTCGCCGGTCCACCACCGCCAGGCCGCGCAGCATCGCCTCCTGCGCGAAGCGCTGCGCCTCGTGGTTCATCGAGGACCAGATCTTCAGCCCGTCCTCGAGGAGGCGGTCGTTGCCGTAGCGAGCGACGATGTCGCGGCGGATGTGCTCGGCAAAGAAGGGCGCCGTGTCGCGGAAGACCGGCTCCACGCCGTGCACGCGCACCGGCGTCTTGCTCGCCTCCTCGCGCTCGTGCGCGGTGATCATCCCCTCCTCGTACATCCGCCGCAGCACGTACTCGCGCCGCGCCGACGCGGCCTCGGGCCGCGTGAAGGGCGAGTACCGCGAGGGCGCCTGCGGCAGGCCCGCGAGCAGCGCCATCTCGGGGAGCGTGAGGTCTTCCACGTTCTTGCGGAAGTAGTTCTCCGCCGCGCTCTGCACCCCGTAGCTGTGATGCCCGAGGTAGACGTGGTTGAGATAGAGCCAGAGGATCTCCTCCTTGGAGAGCTTCTTCTCCAGCTCCAGCGCGAGCACGAGCTCCTTGAGCTTGCGGCGGATCGTCCTCTCCGTCCCCTTCTCGTAGCCCTCGGCCTCGATAAGGAGCGCCTTCGCCGTCTGCTGCGTGATCGTCGACCCGCCGCCGCGGATCCGCCCCGCCATCAGGTTCTTGAGCGCGGCGTTGGCGATCCCGAAGAGGTCGAAGCCGTGGTGGTCGAAGAACTTCGTGTCCTCCGCGGCGATGAAGGCCTGCACGAGCTTCTTGGGGATCCGCTCGTAGGGAACGACCTTGCGCCGCTCGCGGAAGAACTCCGCGAGGAGGATCTCGTCGGTGGAGTAGACCTCCGAGAGGATCGGCGGCCGCCACTTGTCGAGATCCGGCGCGTCCGGGACCTCCCTGCCGTACTCGTGCAGCAGCCAGAGGAAGGTCCCGCCTCCCGCCAGCCCGGCGAGAAGAAAGAGGCCGAGGCCGACGAGAAGCAGCTTCCTCGCCCAACCGCCACGCCACACCCTACCGAGGAGCGATGGCCTCCGTTCGGAGGCCGTTTCCGGGGCCACGCGCCCCTCGGTTCCGTTCGTTCCTCCGGCCATCCGAGCCAGACTATTTCACCGCCACCTATCGGACAACACTCGTCCCCACTCGCCCGAGCGCCCACCCGCATTCCCCGCCTCGTCCGCCCCAGCCCGACCCCTACGTCCGGTCCTGCGCCGCGCCGGCGTCGCTCGCCTCACGCGCAGAGGCCCCGGGACCTTCGTCCGGATCTCCGCCGCGCCGCCCCTCATCGCTTCTGCGCGCGGGTCCAGGAGATGCCGGCCCGGTGAAGCGCCTCGATCAGGTCGTCGGGGAGGGGGGCCTCGAAGCGCATCGTCTCGCCGGTGATCGGATGCGGCAGGACGAGGGAGCGGGCGTGGAGGAATTGCCGGTCGAGGCCGAGATCCTTGCGGGCCTGCCGGTTGAAGGGAAAGTCGCCGTACTTGCGGTCGCCCACCACGGGATGGCCGATGGCGGCGAGGTGGCGGCGGATCTGGTGGGTACGCCCGGTCTCGATGCGGCACTCGAGGAGGGAGACGCCCTTGCCGACCGCGAGGACGCGGTAATGCGTGATGGCCTCCTGGAAGTGGATGCCGCGCTCGGCCCGCGACCGCGCGGTCTGCTGGTGCTCGGCGAGGGGGATGTCGATGGTGCCCGCGGGTCGGGCCATCCTGCCCTTTACCAGCGCGAGGTAGCGCTTGTCGGCCCGGTCGGCGCCGAAGGTCTCCGTCAGCGCCACCATGGCGCGCCGCTTCTTGGCCACCACGATCACACCGGAGGTCTCCCGGTCGAGGCGGTGCGCGGGGCTCGGCTTGAAGTCGCGCGAACTCTCGTCCACCTGCAGGTAGGTCCGCACCCAGTCAAGGAGCGTGCCGCTCTGGATGCCGCTGCCGGGGTGCACCGCCATGCCGCCGGGCTTGTCCACCACGAGGATGGCGTCGTCCTCGTAGAGGATGGGCACCTCGGGGAGCGGGCGCGGACGCGGACGAGGACGCGCCGCCGGCTCTCCCCCCTCGCGCACCACGCGAAACTCCACGACGTCGCCCGCCTCGAGGATCTGGCCGGGCTTCGCCCTCTTTCCGTTCACGCGGATGCGCCGCGTGCGGATCAGCTTGTAAACGCCGGAAAGCGGCACCTCGGGCAGAAGCCGCCGCGCCAGCTTGTCGAGCCTCTGGCCCGCCTCGTCCTCGGTGATCCGGTGCTCGAACATCGGCGGCTGGCTTCTACCACCCGGGCCGGAGGAAGTCGCCCCGATCCCGCGGCGACGCCGGAGAAGCCCCATGCCGTTCAGAAGAGCTCGAGCTGGGGGCCGGGAGAGAGCGCGCGGGCGGGGATGCCGCGGCTGCGCAGCTCGCGGGCGAGCTCCTCGGCGCTGCCGTGCGTGGTGAGGACCTCGGCCGCGCCGGTGGCCCGCGCGTACTCCACCAGGCCGTCGAAGTCGGCGTGGTCCGAGAGGGGCAGCGCCTCGTCGACGCCCATGCGGTAGCGGATCCCGGGATCGACCGCCCATCCCGAGAGGAAGCACGTGCGCACGCGCCGCCCGAGCCACGCCTCCTGGCGTCCGCGCGGCGTGGTGACCACGACCTCGCCCTGCCCCGGCGGCCCGTCGAGCCGCGAGGCTCCGGGGAAGCGAACCCCGAAGGACTGGTAGATCTCGCAGCAGGCCCAGGCCTCCGGATGGACCCGCACGCGAAATCCCCGCTCGCCGAGGATGCGCGTCGCCTCCTGCGCCTTGCCGAGGGCGTAGGCCACGAAGACCGGCACCCGGCCCTCCAGCAGCGCGAGCTCCGCGAAGGCCGCCATCCTCTCCACCACCTCCTCCCGCGGCGGGAAGCGATAGCGCGGCTCGCCGAAGGTGGACTCGATCACGAGCGTGTCGCAGGGGACGACCTCCAGCGCTTCGGCCGTCCGCGCCGGCGCCGTGTTGAGGTCACCGGTATAGACGGTGCGGTGGCCGTCGCGGGTGATCCGGATCTGCGCGCTGCCCAGGATGTGGCCGGCGGGAAAGAGCTCGACCGTCAGGCGGCCGACGCGGATCGGCTCGCCGTATTCGAGCGTGCGAGCACGGGTCCTCGCCCCGCGGAGCCGGTGCGCCATCAGGGCCAGAGTGGGCGCGGTCCCGATCGCCTCCACGTGCCGCCCGATGTGATCCCCGTGGGCGTGCGAGACGAAGGAGAGCGGGGTCTTGCGCCGCGCATCGAGCCAGAGCGGTTCGGAGCGCGCCCGGAGGCCCTCGGGGCAGAGGATGACCTCGTTCATGCGCGCCATCTAACACGAAGGGCCGCGCCTTTCGCCAGCCGACCCCCCGCCTTCCCGCCCATCGGCGCGCGCGGCGATCCGTGGCATGGTGGAGATCGGGGCCGTCGGCCTCCGAAGATCTTTCAGATCGTTTCAGATGCGACGGACGGGCCTTGCCGTCATGCTCGATCCTGGAGCTGAAGTACTTTGGAGGTGCCGGATGAATCGACGGTTGTGGCTCTTCGCCTCGCTGCTGGCGCTCGCGCTGGCGGTCAGCGGCTGCAGCGACGACGATCCCGAGGGAACCGGTGGCACGGGAGGGACCGGTGCCATCGGCGGCTCGGGAGGCGACGGTGGGATGGGCGGTGACGGAGGCACCGGCGGCGACGGCGGCACCGGCGGCGGTGGCTCCGGCGGAGCGGGCGGCACCGGCGGCACGGGTGGCGAGGAACTCCTTCCGGAGATCGTCGACCTCCTCATCATCGCCCCGGAGGAGTGCCAGCCCTTCTGCAACAACCGGTACGTGGGCGAGAGCCTGCAGCTCACGGCCGTCGGTCTCGACGACAAGGGCACCGAATATCCCGTCGAGGTGACCTGGTCGTCGACGAACCCCGACGTCGTCTCGATCGACGAGGAAGGGGTCCTCGTCGCCCTGGCCGATGGCAACGCGGACATCGTCGCCCGCTACGAGGACATCGAACGCCAGTGGGGAGTCGTCGTCGGAAAGCTTCCGGTCAGCCGAATCGACCTCTCCGTCAACGCGTGGGAGGAGCTGGCGCTGGTCGAGGGTCACTCGGCGACCCTCACGGCCATCGCCTACGGCATGCCGGCGGGAGGCATCGGTGCCGAGCTTCCGGTGCGCGCCGAGATCGACTTCACCGTCGAGAACACCGCGGTCGCCGAGGTCGAAAACAAGTCCCTGGAGAAGGGCGTGTGGGTTGTGGAAGTCCGCGGCCTCGCGGAGGGCACCACGGACCTCGTCGTCACCTCCCCGCAGGCAGAGGAAGGCTTCGAGATTCGACTGCGGCTCCGCGTCTATCCCTTCGAGGAGCAGGTCGCCGAGTGGCAGACGGATGCCCTCGCCGTCGGCTTCTTGACCAACTGCGCGATCGCCGACGGCCAGGCCTACTGCTGGGGCGAGGGCGTCTTCGGCGGGCTGGGGAACGGCAGCGATGCGGTGAGCCTCGTTCCGGTGCCCGTCGCCGGCGGCCACGTCTTCCACCAGATCGGCACGCGGAGCAGCCACGTCTGCGCGCTGGACGACGAGAACCGCACCTGGTGCTGGGGCAACAACCCCTTCGGCGTGCTCGGTACGCCGGAAGACGAGCTCTTCTCCTCCAACGTTCCCGTGGAGGTCGCGTCGGCGCCGGCATTCGAGAAGCTGCGCGTCGGCGCCAACCACAACTGCGGGCTGACCTCCGCTGGCAAGGCGTACTGCTGGGGGGCCAACTCCGGCGGCGAGCTGGGGATCGGGAGCGCGGGCGCGGCGGTCCCCGTGCCCACCGAGGTCGTGGGCGACCACGTCTTCGTCGACCTCGCGCTCGGCGCCAGCTTCACCTGCGGCCTGGACGACCAGGGCAAGATCTGGTGCTGGGGTCGACGGGGCTCGGCGCTCGGCCTCGGCCCGGAGCTTCCGCACGAGAACCCGGTTCCCCGGCAGCTCGACGTGCCCACCACCTTTCAGGCCATCACGGCGGGACTCTTCCACGTCTGCGCGCTGGACGTGAACGGGGACCTCTGGTGCTGGGGCTCGGGCCACAGGGGTCAGCTGGGCATCCCCTCCCCCGACCCGTGGTTCTTCGAGGTCGACACGCCGACGAAGGTCACCGGCAGCCGCACTTTTACCACGATCGTCGCCGGCGGCCTCCACACCTGCGGACTCGACGCCGACGGCCGCGCGTGGTGCTGGGGTGCGAACGACTCGGGCCAGCTCGGAACCGGCGACTCCGTCTCCAGCCACGTGCAGCGGGAAGTGACGGGCGGACTGACCTTCGCCGAGCTCGCCGTCGGCGACCAGACGACTTGCGGGCGGACCCTCGACGGATTCACCTACTGCTGGGGAGATGGATCCGGAGGCCGGCGTGGCGACGGCACCACGATCGGCAAGTTCTACTACCCGAGGGCGGTACGGGCCCCGTCCACGGGGACTGGAGGTGAGCCATGACGCAACGGATTCTCCTTGCCCTGCTGGCCGCCCTCGCGCTGGCGGCGTGCGGCGACGAGCCGAACTCGCCCTTGGACGGCCCCGGTGGCAGCGGCGGCGACGCCGGCGCGGGTGGAACCGGCGGTGATGGTGGTACCGGCGGGACCGGTGGCACCGGTGGAACCGGCGGTAGCGGCGGCACCATCGGCGGCATCCCGCCGAACGGGGGCGGATGGGAAGGCGTCCAGGCCCGACTCGAGTGGAGGGTCCAGGGATTCGGCGACGCGTTCGCGCTCGCCGTCGCCGACTTCGACGGCGACGGCGAGGACGACATCGCCGTCGGCGCCCGGCGCCCCTTCCTCCTCTCCAGCGACGGAACCTCGATCGCCTGGTACGCGGACTGGGAACCCCCCGAGCTCCTCACCAAGGGTGGCGACTCGGAGTTCATCTACGGACTCGCCGCCATTCCCTCCGACGAGGGCGGCGCCGACCTCCTGGTGACCAGCAGCGGCGGCGACGCCTTCCTCGTGAACGGCAGGACGGGCGAGCGCATCTGGCACGACTGGCTGGACACCATCTACCCCTTCGTCCACCTCGCGGTCTTCGGAGACCCGGACGATCCGCTCTTCGCCACGGCCTACGGAAACGAGGTGTACTGGGCCAAGACGGGCGAGGTGGCCTGGGAGTTCCCCCTCGCCGCGCCGAACTGGGTGCGGCCGATCCGCCTCGGCGCCGGCCAGCCTGCCGGCCTCCTCGTCGGTAGCGAGATGGGCGGTACCACCGGCGGCGGCCAGATCGGCGTTCCCTCGGTGCTCGTGATCGACGCCGAAGGCCAGGTCGTCCTCGATCTCGACCTCCCGTCCAGCCGCCAGCTCACCAACGTCTTCGCCGCCGACCTGGATGGCAACGGCGTGCAGTCGCCCATCCTGCACCTCGGCTTCAACCAGCTCGCGGCGCTGAACCTGGACGGCTCCACTCGATGGGAAACCACCGTGGACCTCTTCGCGGAGGACTGGCACCACATGCTCGAGGACGTCTCCGTGGCGGACGTCGACGGCGACGGCAGGGAAGAGATCCTGGTGCTCTACACCGACGGTTCGGCCCCGACGGACTATCGGAAGACCACGGTCGCGCTCCTCGACTCCGACGGCCAGCTCCTCTGGAAGCACGAGTTCCCGTACATGGCCACCGACGCGGATCTGATCCAGGTCGGCGGGGAGGTGCTGGCGGTGGTGAACGTGGGCAACCAGGTCGCCATCTCCCCCGGGGCTCTCGCCATCATCGATCCCAAGACGGGTCCCCAGGGCGGCGGGCTGCTCCACTACGCGGAGACGTTCTACCCGGTCACCCACTCCGCCGCGGTGGAGCGCGACGGCAAGATCCTGATCGTCAGCACCGGCATGGACGCCACCATTCGCGCCATCGAGTGGCCCGGACGCAAGGAGGCCTGGGCGCGCTACTGGCAGAACTGGATCAGCCGGAGCGACGCCATCCTCGCCGACGGCGAGTCGCACCTGGCGATCGGCGATCAGTCCGGGACGCTCGCGCTCTACGACGCCGCCGGGCAGATGGAGTGGAACCGCGCCCTGGCCGACGGGAAGGCCTTCGACATCACGGCGATCGGCCACGGCAAGCTCGGCGGCGAGACCCGCATCGTCGCCGCGGCCAACGCCCTGGTGGAAGACGGCCGCGCGGTGCTCGAAACCTACTCCCTGCGCGGGCAGCGCCGCTCCACGCGCGCACTCGACGCGCCCGTGCTCTACCTCCACCTCGACGACCTGGATGGCAACGGCCGCGACGAGATCCTCTACGTCACGGGCGGCAAGAGCTTCTCCAACACCGTCTGCCACCTCCACATCGAGTCCGAGTCGGGCGCGAGCCTCCGCACGGTGGAGCTGGGCCCCTGCCAGGAGGCGGAGATCGCCACCGGCGTCGCGGCGGGCAGAAAGCGCATCGCCGTTCGCATCCACCCCGTCTTCCTCCCCGCTCCGCCGCGCCTCTTCCTCCTCGACGGCGAGGGCAACGTCCTCTGGTTCTTCGACGAGACCGTGGACGTCACGCTGTGGCTGGCTTTCGCCCCGCACGGCCTGATGACCGGCGGTGGCGACACCAGCGGCCAGGGCTTCGTCGCCCTCCGGGATTTCGAGACCGGCGAGAAGATCTGGCGCACCGCCCTGCCCGGGGAGGCGAGCGAGTTCGACTCCGACGCGGCGCGGTACGGCGTCCTGTTCAGCGCCGAGGGAGACTACGTCGCCACGCATACCGTGCGCGGCAACGTCCACCTCCTCGACCAGGGCAGCGGCGAGATCTACTGGAGCGCCACCTCGGACCACCCCGAGGAGCGCCCCTTCGAGGATCACAACGGCGCGCCTCTGGTCTTCGTCCCGGCCACCGAGGACACGCCGGCCTTCCTGGCGGTTTCGCAGGGTCGCTACAACCGGGCGCGGTCGCGGACCTACGCCGTCGCCCTCGACGGCGAGTTCAAGGCCGAGAACATGATGTACTCGGCGGCTCGCGATGCCCACCTCGTGACGCTCCCGGACGGCAGGCCCGCCGCCGCGATCGTCACCGAACTCGGCATCTACACGATCGCGCTGACCCCGGAGGCGGGCGAATGATGGGCGCAAGGCTTCGCTGGCTCTTGCCGGGAGCGCTCCTGGTGCTCGCCCTGCAGGCCTGCGGGAACTCCGACGATCCTTGGCGCCCGAGGGACGGCTCCGGCGGGACCGGCGGCGCGGGCGGCACCGGCGGGACCGGCGGAACGGGGGGCGGGGAGCCGAACCCGGGCGACCCGTGGAAGGACCTCGCTCCCGTGACGCGCAACGAGTGGGCGGTGGTCGGATACGCCGCCCGGTGGCAGAAGGCGCGCCTGGGCGCCGAAGGTCGGCCGGGTTACGTCGTCGCGGACCAGGGGCTCGCCGCCGTCGACGCGGAGGGCCATCCGCTCTGGCACCTGGAGTCGAAGGGCGGAGGGCCTTTCGGCGGCCAGATCCTCGACCTGAAGGTGGTGAACCTCGGCGACGCGGCCGACCACCTCCTCGCCCTGACCTCCGACGGCGCCGCCCTCCTCGTCCGCGGCGAGGACGGCCACATCGTCTGGGCCCGACCGCTGGAGTACGTGGACGACAGGCGCGACGAGATCGTCGTCCTCGGCGACGCGGCCGACCCGCTCTTCTTTTCCATCTTCGGGAAGGCGGTCCACCACGTGAGGACGGGCGAGGTCGCCTTCCGGCACGAACTGCGCGAGCCCCCCATCTACGCGACCTCGCTCCCGCGGGAGGGCGACTCGCCGCTGATCGTCATCGCGGTCGATCCGGGGAGCGAGCGTCCGCCGGAGAAGCCGGACGTGCACGCCTTCACCGTGGAGGGCCAGCGCGTCTTCTCGGCCTCCACCGAGCGCTATGTCACGCAGCTCGGGTGGGCTCCGCTCGGCGAGGACGGCGCGCCCGTCCTCCTCGCGGGGACGAACGACGCCCGCCTCGTCGCCTTCGGGGCGGATGGCGCGCGTCTGTGGACGCGCGAGCTGGGCGACGCCGGCGACGGCTGGGCCACCTACGTCGATCTCCTCCTGGTGGACGACGTCGAGGGCGACGGCCTGCCCGAGATCTTCGCGGAGCTCGAGACCCTCGGCTCCGACCGGGTCAGCCTCGTCGCCACCGCGGCGGACGGAACCCTTCTCTTCCGCCGCTCGCTCGACAGGGCGCTCTCGTACATGGACTGGATCCCGACCCCGGGCGGTCCGCGGCTGGTCCTGGCCTACGAGGGCTATCCTCTCTCCACCGACGTGGCCACCCTCGACGCGCGCACCGGTGAGAACCTGCAGACGATCCTCGGGCTGCGCGGGCCGAGGGGCCTCTTCCGCGCCCACGACGCGTCGAAGATCTTCGTGGGGACGGTGGATGGGCGCGCCTTCTTCCTCGATGGCACGGGCTCGGTGAAGGAAGGCTTCTACGTGGGCAACCCGGTCCTCTACGCCTTTCCGGCCTCCACGGAAGGCATCCTCGTCGCCACGCCGTGGGGCGTCCTCGCCTCGGTGGACGAAGGCGCCAGCCGATGGGCACGGCACTTCGACCACCGCGCGCGGACGGTCCTGGGCGAGGCGCATCTCGTCGAGGAGGAGGGCCGGGGCGTGCTCGTCGTCTCGGGCATCCTCCAGACGACCGAGAGCGGCACGCAGGGCTTCCACTTCCTCTCGGAGGACGGCGAGCTCCTCGGCTCCATCTCCACCTCCCGCATGCCCACCGCCTTCGACCTCGCGAACCTCGATGGCGAGGGCCCCGGCGCGATCGTCACCATCCATCTCCCGGAGACGGGAAGCGCCTGCTCGCTGGTCGCCTACGGCCGCGACCGCGGCGAGGTGCTGTGGCTGACGGAGATCCCCGAGTGCTCCTACCTCTGGCTCGACGCCGCCGACGTGGACGGCGACGGCCGAGAGGAGGTGGCGGTGGCCGGCTTCCGCCCCGGCTTCGCCTCCTTCGCCGGCCTCGTCGACGCCGACGGCAAGGTCCGCTGGATGGAGCGCTTCTCCTTCCAGCCGCGCTGGACCATCGCGCTTCCGGAGGGCGTCGCGGTCGGAGGCACCGGCGACGACGGCCACGGCTTCGCGGCCTACTATGACGCCGACTCGGGCGAGAAGGTCTGGCAGGCGCGGATCCCCGCGTGGCGCGATCCGGAGCGCCCGCTGGAGAGCCGCTTCGGCTTCACCCTCTTCGCGACCGCGGTCGACGACCAGAACGGCGACGGCTTCGCCGAGCTCGCCCTGACCTCCGCCGCGGGCCAGGTCCACCTGCTCGACGGCAAGTCGGGCGAGATCCTCTGGACCACCTGGATCCGCGAGGACGGCAGCACCTCGGATAGCGGGGGCGGACCGATCGCCTACGTCCCGCCCACCGAGTCCACCCCGGGCTATCTCGTGGCCACCGAGCAGGAGAGCCGGCCCGTCCTCACCACGGCGGCCATCCTCGACCTGCAAGGGAACCGCCGCGGCGAGGTCCCGGCGCGCGGCGGCGTCTCGTCGGTCTCCGTCCGCCGCGTCGGAGACGCCGAGTGGCGCGTGGCGCTGGCCGGGCGATTCGGGGCGCGGGTGATCGCCGTCGCGCCGAAGGACGAGGCCGAGAAGCCGGGCGAGGCGGTGGAGAAGTAGACGACCTTCTCGCCGCCGGAAGGGGCAATGGCGGCCGGCGCGGCTATCCCGCTCGCGAAGCTGTTATGCTCGCAGCGTGGGTGTCCCTGCTTTGGGTGCCGTGCCGGCCGCCGAACGAACTCCGCTTTTCGGGCGAACGCGCGAGATCGCCCGGCTGCTCGCATCGCTTCGGAGTGGCGAGCGCCTGATCACCGTCACCGGCCCGTCCGGGATGGGAAAGACGCGCCTCGCCCTGCGCGTGGCCCGGGGCGCCGCCGCCGACTTCGACGCGGTTCGGGTGGTTCGCCTCGCCTCCGCGCGCGATGCCGTCGACGTGCAGGCCGCGGTGGCCGAGGCGCTGGGCATCGCGCGAAAGCAGGGGGAGGAACTCGCCGCGGCGATCGCCGACCGCGGCCGCATCCTTTTCGTCCTCGACAACCTCGAGCACCTCGTCCCCGCGATCCGCCCCGTCCTCGACACCTGGCTCGATCGCGCCCCGCGCCTGCAGATCCTCGGCACCTCCGTCATCCCGCTGGGCGTGGAGGGCGAGGTCCGCTTCGAACTCGGCCCGCTGCCGGTGGAAGACGCCATCGCCCTCTACCGCGACCGCGCCCGCCGCGTCGCCGCCGACCGCGACCTCGGCGAGGCCGAACTCGAAGCCCTGCGGGAGCTCGTGGTCCGGCTGGACCGCCTCCCTCTGGCCATCGAGCTGGCCGCGGCGCGCGTCCGCGTGCTGCCGCCCCGCCAGCTCCTCGCGCGGATCGACGATCGCTTCGCCCTCCTGGAGACCGGCCAGAAGGGCCGCCACGGCTCGCTGTGGGAGGCGATCTCCCTGTCGTGGGAACTCCTCTCGGAGCCGGAGCGGCGCGCGCTCGCCTACGCCTCCGTCTTCGAGGGCGGCTTCGGCCTCGAAGCCGCCGAGGCCGTCCTCGGCCCCGCCGCCGGAGGCAGGGCCGTGGACCTGGTGGACGAGCTGCGCGCCCGGGCGCTTCTCCAAGCCGACGACGAGGAGGCGTCGCGATTTTCCCTCTACGAGAGCGTGCGCGCCTTCGCCGCGCACAAGCTCGAGGCCATGGGCCTTCTCGACGACGCCCTCCTGTGCCACGCGCGCCACTACGTGGAGCGCGCCGAACGCGAATCGCGGCGATGTCACGGCCCCGACGCCCCGCAGGCGATCCGCTGGCTGCTGGCCGAGCGGGAGAACCTCGTGGCCGTGCAGCGGCGACTCGCCGACACCCACCCCGAACTCGCCAGCCGCGCCGGCGTGGCGCTCGCCGAGGTGCTGGCCCTAAGCGGCCCGCCCTCGCGCGAGGAGGAGGTCCTCGGCGCCTCCATCCGCCTGGCGCGGCAGGCGGGAAACGCCCGCCTCGAGGGCGAGGCCTTCTGGCGCCGCGCCCGCGCCTACAAGCGCCTCGGCCGGCTCACCGAGGCCATGGGCGACGTCCACGGCGGCCTCGAGCTCGCCCGCACCGCGGGGGATCGCTACCTGGAGGGCCGCCTCCTGCTCGAAGCCGGCGCGATCCGGTCCCTGCTCGGGGAGGCGGGCGCCGCTCTCCGGGACCTCGACGCTGCCGAAGCCATCGGCCGCGAGGAGGGGATCCGGGAGTTCGAGGGGGTCGCCTGGCTGATCCGCGGCGTGGTGGAGGAGTATCGCGGCCACGCGGAGGAGGCCGCCGCCGCTTTCCTCCGCTCGCTCGAGATCTTCCGCGAGGTGGGCCACCTGCGCTACCAGGGCGTCGCCCTCCTCGACCTCGGAGCCGTCCATTCCCACCTCGGGCGCTTCGCCGAGGCGCGGCGCTTCTTGCTCGAGTCCCGCCGCATCTTCCGCCTCCTGGAGAACCCCGCCGCCGAGGTGAACGTCCTGCTCAACCTCGGGGGCGTCGCCCTGGCCGAAGGGGAGCTGGACCAGGCCACCCACTGGCTGAAGAAGGCGCTCGAGGTGGAGCGCCAGCTCGCCAACTCCCGGGTGCGCGGCATCGCCCTGGCCGGGCTCGCCCTGGTCGCCCTGGCGGAGGACGCGCCGGGGCGCGCGGCCACGCTGCTCGAGCAGGCCTTCGCCGTGCTTCGGCCCCTGCCCGAAAGGCGAACGATCACGCTCTACCTCCCCTTCCACGCGCTCTGCCTGGCCCGGCTCGGCCGCTTCGAAGAGGCGCGGCAGGCGCTGGGCGAGGCGCGCGCCAACTTCGAGCGCATCGAGGACCGCGCCAACCTGAAGACCGTGGCGCTGCTCGGGGACGCCATCGACCTCGAGGAGGCCCGTTTCCTCGGCGACCGCGAGCGCGCGCAGGCCGCCGCCGAGCGCCTCCGCGCCGCGCTCGCGGCTCCCGTGGAGCGCCCCAGCACCGACGCGGTCTTCGTCGCCAGGCGCGTGGCGCAGCGCTTGCTGGAGCGGCCTTTCGCGCGCGCCGTGCTGCGCGTCGGCCCCGACGCCGCCTGGTTCGAGTGGGAGGGCGCCCGCGTCGACCTCCGGCGGCGAGCCGCGGTGCGGCGCATGTTCCGCGCCCTGGTGGAACGACGCCTCCGCAACCCGGGAGCGGGGATCTCCGCCGAGGCCCTGGTGGAGGTGGGCTGGCCCGGCGAGCGCATCCTCCCCGAGGCGGCCGCCAACCGCGTCTACGCCGGCATCCGCACCCTGCGCGCCCTCGGCTTGGACGAGGTCCTCCTCCGCCACGCCGAGGGCTATCTCCTCGACCCCGAGGTCGACGTCGTCCTCGCCTGAGCTCCCTCTCTGCCTCGTCGACGTTCGCACCTCGGTGCCGCTCCTCGGCGGCGCTACCAGCAGGCAAAGAAGAAGGCGAGGTGCTGCGACACCTCGCCTTCGAGGACATGCCTGGCCGAGCGGCCTCTCGAAGCGGCACCGTCGGCCGCGCCGCTCACTTGCCGGTCAGCGCCTTCTGCAGCTCCGGAACGACCTGGAAGAGATCGCCCACCAGGCCGTAGTCGGCGATCTGGAAGATGGGCGCGTCGGGATCCTTGTTGATCGCCACGATCACCTTGGACCCCTTCATCCCCGCCACGTGCTGGATGGCACCGGAGATGCCCAGGGCGATGTAGAGGTCGGGAGCAACGGTCTTGCCGGTCTGGCCGACCTGCAGGTCGTTGGGCACCCAGCCGGCGTCCACCGCCGCGCGGGTGGCGCCGACGGCGGCGCCGAGCTGGTCGGCGAGCGCCTCCACTGGCGAGAAGTCGCCGCGCGTGCCGCGACCGCCGGAGACGACGATCCGCGCCTCGGTGAGCGGAGGCCGGGCGCTCTTGACCTGTCGGAACTCCACGAAGCGCGTGCGGATGGTGCCCAGGTCGGGCAGCTCGAGGGCGCGGACCTGGCCGGCCTCTCCGGGCTGCGCCGGGGGGAAATCCGTCGGCCGCACCGTCAGCACCTTCACCGGCGTGGTGATCTCCACCTCTCCGATCACCGAGCCGGCCCACATCGGCCTCTTGAAGGTGATCTCGGCGCCCTCGCCGCCAAAGCCCATCACGTCGGAGGCCATGCCGGCTCCGAGGCGCGCGGCCACCCGGGGAAGGATGTCCTTGGACTGCGAGCCCGAGGCCGCGACGATGTAGGTGGCCGAGACCTCCTTCGCGGCCTTCTCCACCACCTTCGACCACGTCTCCGCGAGCGGGTGCTCGATGCGCGCGTCGTCCGCGACCAGGACCTCCACCCCGTACCGCGCGAACTCGCTGGCGATCTCCCCCACGCCCTTGCCCAGGACGAGGCCGAAGACCTTGCCCCCGGTGCGCGCGGCGATCTGGCGCGCGGCTTCGAGGGCGTGCAAGGAGGACTTCTTGAGCGACTGGTTCAGATGCTCGGCGACGACGAGAACGTTGGACATGGAAGTCTCTCCTTTCAGATCACCTTGGCCTCGTTGCGGAGCTTCTCCACCAGCGTGGCCACGTCGGAGACGATGATGCCCGCCTTCCGCTGCGGCGGCGACGACAGCTTGCGCACCTTCACCTTGGGGGTGACGTCCACGCCGAGGTCGGCCGGGGTCAGCTCCTCCACCGGCTTCTTCTTCGCCTTCATGATCCCCGGCAGCGAGGCGTAGCGCGGATGGTTGAGGCGGAGCTCGGTGGTCACCACCGCGGGGAGCTCGACCTCCACCACCTCGAGGCCGCCGTCGATCTCGCGGATCACCCGGACCTTGCCGTCCTGCACCTGCAGGCCGGGCTTCTTCGCCTTCTCCTCCTCCGACTCGAGGCTCTCGAACTTCGCGGCGAAGGTGGCCTGGCCCCAGCCGAGGTACTCGGCGAGGAGCTGCCCGGTCTGGCCCTGGTCGGAGTCCACCGCCTGCCGCCCGAGGATGACCAGGTCGGGCTTCTCCCGCTCCACTACCTTCGCCAGCAGGCGCGCCGCGGCGTCGGAATCCACCCGCTCGGAGACCTTGACGAGGATGCCCCGGTCGGCGCCCATCGCCATGGCGTGGCGCATCTCGGTCACGCTCTCCTCGCCGCCGATGGAGACGACCACCACCTCGCCGGAGCCGTGCGCCTCCTTGAGGCGGAGCGCCTCCTCCACCGCGATCTCGTCGTAGGGGTTCGGCTTGTAGTTGATGCCGTCGAGAGCGATCCAGCTCCCGTCGGGGTTGACCTTGATCTTCTGGTCCGGGTCCTCCACCCGCTTGACGCCACAAAGAATCTTCACGGTTTCCTCCATCGCCCCCAGGGCGACCGCTCGGCCCAAGGAATAGACGCCTCGGGCCCCGTCTTCAACCGACCTCGTCGTCGGAGAGCCGACTGCGGCAACCGATCGACGGCTCCGGCCGGTCACCGCCTCCGCCGCATCGCTCCGGCCGGTGACAGCAACAGGCCCCTAGCCCCGCAGAAGCTCCCGCGCGATGACCAGCCTCTGGATCTGCGAGGTGCCCTCGTAGATCTGGATGAGCTTGGCGTCGCGGAAGAGCTTCTCCACCGGGTATTCCTTCGAGTAGCCGTAGCCGCCGAAGATCTGCACCGCGTCGGTGCAGACCTTCATCGCCGTGTCCGCCGCGAAGCGCTTGGCGTGCGACGAGACCAGCGTGCTGCGCTTGCCCGCGTCCGTCAGCCACGCCGCCTCGAGCGTGAGCAGCCGCGCCGCATGCAGCTCGGTGGCCATGTCCGCCAGCATGAACTGGATCGCCTGGAAGTTGGCGATGGGCTGGCCGAACTGCTTGCGCTCCTTGGCGTAGGCGATGGCGTGCTCCATGGCCGCGCGCCCCACGCCCACCGCGAAGGCGGCGGTCATGGGTCGGGACTGATCCAGCGTGGCCATGGCGATCCGCCAGCCGTCGCCCTCCTCCCCAATGCGGTTCTCCACCGGCACGCGGACGTTCTCGAAGGTGAGCGGCACGGTGTTGGAGGCGCGCTGGCCCAGCTTGTCCTCGGGCTTGCCAACGGTGAGCCCCTCCGGCCGCCCCTCGACCACGAAGCAGGTGATCCCCTTGTGGCCCTTCGACTTGTCCACCGTGGCGAAGACCGTGTACTGGTCGGCCACTCCACCGTTCGTGATCCACATCTTCGAGCCGTTGAGCACGTAGTGGTCGCCGTCGCGAACCGCGGTGGTGGAGAGGCCCGCGGCGTCGGAGCCCGCCCCCGGCTCGGTGAGGCAGAAGGAGGCGAAGCGCAGCTTCTCGGTGAAGGGCCGGACGAATCGCTCTTTCTGCTCCGGCGTCCCACCGATGAGGATGGGCAGGAGCGCCAGGTCGTTGGCTCCCATCGAGGTGGCGATGCCCACGCAGCCGGCCGCCAGCTCCTCCACCACCAGGACCTGGTCGACCTTCGAGAGGCCGAGGCCGCCATACTCCGCGGGGACGGTGAGGTTCATCAGCCCCAGCTCGAAGCCCTTCGAGATCACGTCGTAGGGAAATTCCCCCGTGCGGTCGTACTTCGCCGCCACCGGGGCGATGACCTCGCGGGCGAATTTTCGGGCGGTGTCGCGCAGCGCGATCTGTTCCTCGGTCAATTCGAAGTCCATGGCGTCCTCCTGGGTGGGGACTGGGCGAGTCCTCCGACGAAGAGTTCGGCGAGCTGCTCGGCGTTGTGGGAGAGGTCGAATCGGCGCCCTCGCAGAAGCCACGCCAGCGCCACCTCGTCGAGCGCGCCGAAGATGGCGTGGCGCACCGCCCGCGGGTCGAGCGGACGCATCACGCCCCCCGCGATCCCCTCCTCGAGGATCTGCTGGAGCATGGCCAGGTAGGGGCGCATCAGCTCGGCGAGCGCGCCCTTGAGGTCGGGGCCCGACTGGCGCAGCTCCACGATGAGGACCTGCGCCTCCTCCGGGCTCTTCTCGACCATCTTCAGGTGGAAGCGGATGAACGCCGCCAGCTTCTCCAGCGGGTCCTCGATCCGCGCGAGCACCTCCTCCATGGCGTGGCAGAGGGCGTTCATCCGCGCCTCGACCAGGCGCAGGAGGAGGTCGTCCTTGTTGCGGAAGTAGAGGTAGATGGTGCCGTCGGCGACCTTCGCCTCGCGGGCCACCTCCGCCACCGTCGCGGAGAGGAAGCCCTTGCAGGCGAAGACCCGCGAGGCTGCCTCCAGGATACGCGCTCGCTTCTCCGCCCGGCCCGCTTCCCGCATCGCCTACCAGCCCGAAAACTGAATGACCATTCACCCAGATATCCGGGCCGCGGGCCGGGCGTCAAGCGCGCCGACTCACTTGGGAACCTTCTCCCAGTCCTTCAGGAACTTCGCCAGGCCGATGTCGGTGAGCGGGTGCTTCGCCAGCTGCTCGATGACGGCGTAGGGGCAGGTGGCGACGTCGGCCCCGATGCGCGCGGCCTCGAGGACGTGCATGGGCGAGCGCACGCTGGCCACCAGGACCTGGGTGTCGTAGCCGTAGTTGTCGTAGATCTCGCGCACCTGCGCGATGAGCTCCATGCCCTCGTGGCCGACGTCGTCGAGGCGGCCGACGAAGGGGGAGACGTAGGTGGCGCCCGCTTTGGCCGCGAGCAGCGCCTGGGTCGCGCTGAAGACGAGCGTGACGTTGGTGCGGATGCCCTCGTCGGCGAAGGTCTTCACCGCGCGCAGGCCGTCCACCAGCATGGGCACCTTGATCACGATGTTCGGGTGGATCGCCGCCAGCTCGCGGCCTTCCCTGACGATCCCCTCGTAGTCGGTGGCGACCACCTCGGCGGAGATGGGCCCGTCGACCGCCTCGCAGATCTCCTCGAGGACCTGGCGGAAGGGCTTGCCCGTCTTCGCCACGAGGGAGGGGTTGGTGGTGACGCCGTCGACGACGCCCATCGACTGGGCCTTGCGGATCTCCTCGATGTCCGCGCTGTCGATGAAAAACTTCATGATTCGCTCCTGAATCCGGGTTCGCGGCCCTCTTACCACAACGGCGGCCGGTGCCAAGCCGACCCGGGAACAGCCCCCATCCCCCTTCCATGCCCGTGGCCGGCCTATCGACGCGCGGCGACCTTTCGGGTAACTAGGGCGCCGCCATGGCTACCCGACGTGACGTCGCCGCCGACGAGACGACTCCTCCCCCTCCCCGGCCGCGCCGCGCGGTCCTCGACTTCGGTCCCACCCTCAACGACCGCGTGCTCGCGGGCCGACGCGTGATCGAGGCGGAGATCGCCGCCTTGCAGGCGCTGGTCTCCCGGATCGACCTGAACTTCGCCAAGGCGGTGGAGATGATCCTCGCCTGCAAGGGCATGCTCGTCGTCACCGGGATGGGCAAGCCCGGCTTCGTGGCCCAGAAGATCTCCGCCACCTTCGCCTCCACCGGCACGCCCTCCCTCTACCTCCACCCCGCCGAGGCGCTCCACGGCGACCTGGGGAGGATCACCCGCCGCGACGTCGTCCTCCTCCTCTCGAACAGCGGCCGCACGGAGGAGATGATCCGACTGATGGATCCGATCGCGCGCATCGGCGCGAAGACGATCCTGATGACCGGCGATGTCGACTCGCCGCTCGCCGAGCGGGCCGACCTCGTCCTCGACATCGGCAAGGTCGAGGAAGCCTGCCCCCTCGGGCTGGCGCCGACGGCCTCGTCCACGGTGCTGCTCGTGCTCGGCGACGCGCTGGCCATGGCGGTGATGGAATGCCGCGACTTCGGCCCGGAGGACTGGGCCCTCTACCACCCCGCCGGCGCGCTCGGCGCCCGCGTCATGCGCGTGCGCGAGGTGATGCGAACCGGCGAGGCGAACCCCGTGGTCCGAGAGGACGAGCCGCTCTCGCGCGCAGTGGCGGTGATGACCCAGACCCCCGGGCGGCCCGGCGCCACCAACGTCGTGGACCGGCGCGGCAAGCTCGTCGGCATCTTCACCGACGGCGACCTGCGCCGCCTCTTCGAGAAGGGCGAGGCGGATCCCGCTCGCCCCGTCGGCGAGGTCATGGGCCGCGACCCGACCACGGTAGTGGACACCATGCTCGTCACCGAGGCGGCGCGCGTCCTCCGCGATCGCCACGTCGACCAAGTCCCCGTCCTCGATTCGCGCGGCCGCCTCGTCGGCCTCCTCGACGTCCAGGACCTCCTCGACCTGCGCGTCCTCTGAACCCTGGTGGGCGCCCTACGCCGCACCCCGGGGTGCCGTCACGTCACCCCTCCCGGATGTCCGCCGTTTCATCCCCGAGTCCCCACGGCGGGCCCTCACCCGGCGTTGGACCGACTTCTGGCGCGGGGAAGTTCGTACACGCACCCGTCGATGCCGTCGTGCCTCTCGACGCCGCGGAGGTGAAAGCCCAGCCTCTGGAGCAGGCGGCGTGCGCGTGCGTTCTCGGGCATGGTGAGCGAGAGGATCTGGGTCGCTCCGAGCCTTTCGAATCCGACGCGTAGGCAGGCCGCCGCCGCCTCGGTGGCGTATCTGCGCCCCCAGTACGGCTGCGCGATGGTGAAGCCCAGCTCCAGCTCGCCCGGCCTGAAACCGACGCGAAAGCCGCAGCTTCCGATCACCGCCAGGCTCGCCTTTTCGACCACGGCCCAGTGGTCGAAGCCCCGCGCTGGGGCGAGATCGAGTTCCCGCTCCAACCAGGCACGCGCCGGGTCGACGTCTTCGTAGGGCACGGTGCTGGAATACCGGTGCACGGCGGGATCGCCGAAGATGCGGAAGAGCGCCTCTTCGTCTCCTTTTCGCCACCACCGGATCGCCAGCCGATCCGTCTCGACCACGATCTCCGCTTCCATCGATCTGAGCATGCCACCTCGGATGGCGGCGGACATCTCGTCCACCGGCCATCCACACGGTCCTTCGCTGCTCGGCACGGCACTCCCCGACCTTTCCCCCAGCGCGGCTCCGGATTCACGCGTGTGAGAGGTCGAGGGACGCCACGGGGTGGACTCCAGCGCGCTCCTCGACGGGGCGGGATGCGAGCCAGTCGCGCACCGTGCGGCCTTCGATCACGAGATCCGGCGCGAGCTCGCAAAGGGGAGCGAGGACGAAGGAGCGCTCCACGAGGCGCGGATGGGGAAGCTCGAGGCCCGGGAGCGAAAGGCGGAGGCCACCCTGCCAGAGCAGGTCGAGGTCGATCGGCCTCGGTCCCCAGCGCACCTCGCGGCTGCGCTCGCGGCCGAGCTCGCGCTCGATGCGCAGAAGTTCCCGCAAATGACCGCGGGGGCTGCGGCAGCAGTCCACCTCCAGCACGGCGTTGAGGTAGTCGGGCTGGGGCGGACCGACCGGCGCGGTCTCGTAGACCCGCGAGGCGCGCCGCACGCGCAGGCCGAAGGTGGCGTCGATCCGCCGCGCCGCCTCCTCGAGCATGGCGAGGCGATCGCCCAGGTTCGAGCCGAGCGCGACGTAGGCGAGGACGCCGCGCAGCTCGCTCATCCCAAAACGTCCCGCATGCCGTAGAGGCCGGGAGGCCGGCCGACGATCCAGCGCGCGGCGCGCAGCGCCCCGCGGGCGAAGGCGCTCCGGCTGGAGGCGCGGTGGGTAAGCTCCAGCCGCTCGCCCTCGCCGAAGAAGAAGACGGTGTGGTCGCCGACGACGTCGCCGCCGCGCAGGGCCAGCACCCCGATCTCGCGCGCGGGGCGGGGGCCGACCAGGCCCTCACGCCCGAAGCGAGCGTCCTCGCGCAAGTCGCGCCCGAGGGCAGCGGCCACCGTTTCGGCGAGCCGGAGCGCCGTCCCCGAGGGCGCGTCCTTCTTGTGGCGGTGATGGGCTTCGAGGATCTCCACGTCGAAGCCCTCGCCCAGCGCCCGCGCCGCCTCCTCCACGAGGCGGAGGAGGAGCTGGATCCCCACCGACATGTTGGGCGCGTGCAGGATCGCGACTCGCTGCGCCGCCTCGCGCAGCGCGGCGAAGCCCGCCTCGTCGAGCCCGGTGGTTCCGCTGACCAGGGGCACGCCGCGCGCGGCGCAGATCCGCGCCGCAGCGACGCAGCCCTCCGGCGAGGAGAAGTCGATCACCGCGTCGGCGCCGCGGTCGAGCGCGCGTCCGAGGTCGGTCTCCGCGGGGATGCCGAGCCCCGCGGCCGCCTCCGGAACACGCCGGCCGGTATGCACCCCCGCCACCACCTGCACCTGCATCTCGGGGGCGAGGCGGAGGATCTCCTCCCCCATGCGCCCGCCGATGCCGACGAGGACCGCGCGCGTCATCGAACCTCGATCCCCACGGCGGAAAGCGCCGCGCGCAGCGCCTGCCGGGTGGCGGGCGCGGCGGGCGTGAGCGGCAGGCGAACCTCGTCTGCGAAGCGGCCCATCATGTGGAGGGCGGCCTTCACCGGGATGGGGTTGGACTCGAGAAAGAGCGCGCGGTGCAGCGGATTGAGCCGGACCTGCAGATCGCGGGCTCTCTCGAGATCGCCCTGCATGGCGGCGCGGACCAGGTCGGAGAGGAGCCGCGGGGCCACGTTGGCCGAGACGCTGATCACGCCGCGGCCACCGCAGGCGATGAAGGGAAGGACGGTGAAGTCGTCGCCCGAGAGGAGGACGAAGCGATCGCCGACCCGCTCGCGGATGTCGATCACCCGCTGCATGCTGGCGGTGGCCTCCTTGACCGCCACCACCTCCGCGATCTGGGCGAGCGCGGGGTAGGTGTCCGGGAGGATGTCCGAGGCGGTCCGCCCCGGCACCACGTAGGCGACGATGGGAAAGCCCGGCACCGCCTCGGCGATGGCGCGGTAGTGGGCGACGATGCCGGCCTGGGTGGGCTTGTTGTAGTAGGGCGTGACCACCAGCGCCGCGTCCGCGCCGGCGGCCTTCACCCGTCGCACCGCCTCGATGGTGGCGGCGGTGGAGTTCGAGCCCGCGCCTGCGATCACCGTGGCGCCCTTCTTCCGGGCGGCCTCCACCGCGATGCGGATGCAGCGCTCCTGCTCCTCGATGCTCAGCGTCGGCGTCTCCCCCGTGGTCCCGCAGGGGACGAGCCCGTCGCAGCCCTCGTCGAGGACCTCCTCGCAGAGCCGCGCGTACGCCGCCTCGTCGAGCCTGCCGTCGCGAAAGGGCGTGGCCAGCGCGACGAAGGTGCCTTCCCACTTTTTCCTGTCGGCGAGCATGCGCCCATCCTAGGGGGCGCCCGGCGCGAGTCAACCGCGCCCCGCGGCGCCCGTCGCGCAGACGATCGCCGGCGAACGGAGAAAGGCTTCCACGGCGGACGGTGGAGACCAAACGCCCCCGGCTCAGTCCTCTCCTTCGGGCGGGGGAATCTCGTGGGTCTCGGGTCCCTCGGGTGCAGCGCCCTCCTCGACGCCCTCCCCTTCGCTGGCCGGCTCGTCACCGGGGCCCTCGCCGACGTCGCCCTCGGTCGAGGGCGAGGGCACGGAGTCGGGCCGGGGGATCTCGCAGCCGGGGCAGAGGCGAATGGGACCGCCGCGCTGCGCGGGCGGCACGCCGGGCGGCTGCGGCGGGGCCTTCACCCCGCAACCGAAGGCGAGCCAGAGCAGGAGAAGGACGAGCGCCCGCCGCACGAAGGCCTCAGTAGACGACGCCGAAGTAGGCGCGGACCGCCTGCGCGGTCTTGGCGTCGACCTCGGTGCCGTCGATCCGCAGGCCGTTCAGGCCCGCCAGCGGGAAGAGCACGCCGTAGCCCAGGGAGGCGACGAAGCCGTCGCTGGAGACGTAGTTGAGGATCGCGTCGAGCTCGATCCCCAGCGGCCGGTTGCGCGTGGGCGTGGTCCCGAGGGAGTTGGCCTGCGAGTAGATGATGGCGAGGTTCGCGTCGAGCCCGTCGAGGATCTCGTATCGCAGGCTCGGGCGGAAGTAGGTCGCGTCGGTGACCGCGCCGAGGATCTCGCGGAAGAGGATCAGGTCGATGCGGTAATCGCGATTGAACGAGAAGTTGTCGATGGTGTTGTCACTGCACTCGGCGCGGAAGCAGTTGAACTGCGCGCCCTCCCAGTCGCCCCGCTGCGGGAAGGGGGCTTCCTCGGAGTTCGGATCGGCGCGACCGGGGAAATTGCCGAAGCCAGGCGCCGAATCGCCCGAGGCGAATCCGACCTCCAGGCCCAGCGCCAGCCGGTCGTCGGCGAGGAGAAACTCGTTCTGGACGACGAATCCCCACTGGGTCAGGAAGAGCTCCTGGTTCTGCTCCGGCACGAGGTTCGGATCCCAGAGCGAGGGGCGGTTGCGGAGCTTGCCCTTGACGAAGACGCCCTCCACCTCGAGCCGCCACTTCTTGTGCAGCAGGCGGAACCAGACGTCCGGGATCACCGCCCACGCATCGCGCGGGACGAAGAGCGGCTGGTCGCTCCCCTCGGTGTCGATGTCGGGCACGTGGAGGATGGGGGCGTCCCAGCGCTGCGTGCGGTAGGAGAAGTGCAGGCCGTAGTTGACGAAGGTCTCGCGCCCCGCCACGCGCATCCGCCGGATCTCTTCGTCGGTGTCGCGGCGGAGGATGGTCAGCACCCAGGCGCGGGCGTCGTCGCTCTGCGTGCGGTCGAAGGGCTGGGCGTTGGGAATGAACGTGTGGGGGTCGGCGCTGGTCGGGCCCTCGGAGACGAAGTCGAGCGCCGGCGCGATCAGGTGGTCCGCAATCTTCATCGCGAACATGAACCGGTCGACCGTGTCGCCGTGGTCGCAGTCGAGGCAGTTGCCGTCGTTGACGTTCATGCCCAGGCCGAAGTGGTCACCCATGCGGCCGAAGCGCAGCTCGCCGATCGGCGTGCGCACCTCCGCCCACGCGCGCTTGACCACGATGGAGTCGCGGAAGTCGTTCCAGTTGAAGCGCGGCGGATCCTGCGTCTCGGACAGGACGACCCACGGATAGCGCAGGTTGCCCTGGCCGAGGGCGAAGCCGCCCCGCGGGGTCGAGCCAAAGACGAGGTTGTCGAAGACGTCGATCTGGGCGCGGATGCGCACCTCCTCGCTCACGTTGAGCGTGGGGTCGATGCGCAGCCGCATGTTGGCCCCGGCAACGGTCTTGCGGTCCGGATCCTGCGGGTCGAGCGGGAAGAGCGGATTGCCGCTCGGATCGAGGCCGGTCCGCAGATCGAACTGGTGGAAGAGGTCCATCCGGGTGCGGAAGTAGCCGTCGACCTCGAGGAGGTCGAGGCGCGGTGTCACCTCCTCCCACTTCTCGTCCCAGTCGTCCCACTCCTCGGTCGCCTGCTGCGTGACCAGGGCGGCGCGGATCTCGTCGCGCATCTCCTCCCGGGCGGCCTCGAGCCGCTCTTCGAAATCCCGCTCCAGCTCCGCGCGGATCTCCTCGCGCAGCCTCTCTTTCTCCTCGGCGGAGAGGCCCGACGAGCGGGAAGCGGGAGGGGGGGCGGAGGTCTGGGCCGTCGCAGAAGCGCCGGCGAGGACGGTGAGCGCGGCCGCGAGCGCGGCGATTCGATGGAGCATGGAGCCCTCCGGGGCCTCTTCGATCGTGCAGGCGGGTCGTACCAACCGCCCCGTCTGGATGTCAACGACGCGGCCGGCGAGGGCGGAGGCGATGCGCGCGCCGGCCGTGGTGACGTGCGACGCACGACGTGCCGAAGGGCGCCCGGGCCCCGACGCCGATGCGCGCCAGCGGCGAAGGCGGGCCGTCGCGGCGCGACGACGCGCCGGGAGGCTCCCAGCCCACGGCGGCGAAACGGGTTTGTTGGATGGCTCCCGGGCAGCGGTCTAGCATGCGCCGGATGGCATTGGTCTGGCTGCTGCTCTTCGTGCTCGCCTTCGTAGCGGCCGCCGTGGACGGCCGCATGGAAGGGCTGTCGCAGGGGGCGCTCGAAGGCGCGGAGAACGCGATCCGCCTCGCCCTCTCCCTGGCCGGCATCCTCGCGCTGTGGATGGGCCTGATGCGCGTTGCCGACGAGGCGGGCCTCACCCGCAAGCTGGCCGCGCTGCTCCGTCCCGTCCTGGTTCGCCTCTTTCCCGAAGTGCCCCGGGACCACGCCGCGCTCGATTCGATGTCGCTCAACCTCGCGGCGAACATTCTCGGGCTGGGGAACGCCGCCACTCCGCTCGGCCTCCGCGCCATGGAGCAGCTACAGACGCTCAATCCGAATCCGCGCGTGGCCACCGACGCGATGGTCCTCTTCCTCGCCATCAACACCAGCTCGGTGCAGATCGTCCCGGCCACGGTGATCGCGCTGCGCGCGGCGAGCGGGTCCGAGGCGCCGACCGACGTGATCGGGCCGACGCTCCTCGCCACCGCCGTCTCCACCGCGGTGGGGATCGCCGCCGCGAAGCTGCTGGCGCGGGTCTGGCCGGCGGGCGCGCCCACGGAGGAGCGCTGATGGAGGAGCTGGCGAAGGCGATCGGCGCGGTCTCGGCCTGGGCGATCCCGCTGCTCCTCGCGGGGATCCCGGCCTACGCCTTCGCGCGCCGGGTGGACGTGTACGCCGCCTTCGTCGAGGGAGCGAAGGAGGGGCTCATGGTGGCGCTCCGCATCGCGCCCTACCTCGTGGCGATCCTCGCGGCGGTGGGCGCCTTCCGCGGCGCGGGAGCGATGGATCGCCTCTCCGCCTGGCTCGCGCCCGCGCTCGCGCCCCTCGGCATCCCGCCGGAGGTCCTCCCCGTGGCCCTGGTGCGGCCGCTCTCGGGGAGCGGGAGCACGGGCCTTCTGGCCGACCTCATGAAGGCCGAGGGACCCGACAGCCTGGCTGCACGCATCGGGGCGGTGATGGCCGGCTCCACCGAGACCACGTTCTACGTGCTGGCGGTCTATTTCGGGGCGGTGGGGATCCGCCGCTACCGCCACGCCATCCCGGCCGCCCTCGCGGCGGACATCGCGGGATTCGCCGCCTCGGTGGCGATCGTCCACCTGCTGTGGAAGCCGTGATCCCGGCGCCGCGGAGGCGGCTGGGCACGGGCCCGGCCCCGCGCGGGCCGGCTGGTTCTCGTGATCGGCGCCCGATCTTGCTCCGGGGGGAGCCGGGCGGTTAGTTAAGTCCGTTTCGAGGTTCCCCTTGCGATTCCGAAGCCTCCTTTTCCTGGTCGCCCTCTTTTCCTGCACGAGCGCGGAGGACCAGGCCGCCAAGCAGCGGATCTTCTCCCCCGAGGACCCTCCTCGGGTCCTCCTCGCCGCCCAGGAGGTCCTCGAGCCCGAAGCCCTGCACCGCCGCCCGGCCATGGCGGAGCGCGTCCTCTCCATCTCGGCGCGGGAGGCGGCCTTCCGCCTGGGGCCGCACCGGCAGGACGTCGAGGTCCGCTTCGTCTGGAACCGGGGCGACCGGAGGGTCTCCCTCGAGGAGACCCGGATGGTCGCGGTCGATCCGGAGGGCGATTTCCACGTCCGGGTGGAGAACGACCAGTTCCAGGGCATGGAATGGATCCGCGTCGACGGCGTCTCCTACGCGCGCTCGCGCTACGCGCCCTTCCGCGAGCGACGCCGCGATCGCGGCTCCTCGGAGCACGTCCTGGAGGAGGCCTATCGCGCCCTGCCGAGCTTCTGGCGGCTGGTGCACGGGGCCCTGAAGTTCTCCGAGCCGGTGGCGGAAAAGCTCGGCAGCCGCGAGGTCTACCGCTACGACGTGGCCCTGGGCGAGCCGGTCCGCGCGAAGGACGATGCGCTGCCCCCGGTGGTCTTCCCCAAGGACGGTCCGGACGAGGATACCCGCCTGCGCCTGCGCGCGGCGGAGATGGGACGCGCCACCGCCGTCTCGGGGCGCCTTTGGGTGGACCGCGGCTCGGCCGTTCCCCTGAAGGCGGAGCTCTCCGCGACCGTGGAGGTCCCGGACGACGAGGCGCTGGCCCGCCTCGACTTCTCCCTGCGGCTCACCACCAGTAAGATCGGCGAGTCGCTGGGCATCGGGATCCCCGATCACCTGGAGGATGCCCCCCGGCCGCCCGGCCCCGTGGCCACCCTCGAGGCCTACGGGCTGTGGAAAGGCAAGGAGGAGCCGGAGACCGAACCGGCGTCGGAGACGGATTCCGGGGCGAACGAGGGGGGATCGGCGCCAAGGTAGGATAAAAAGTTGACCCCGATTTTGCGGTAGGTAGCGTTGTTCTGGCACTCAGCCAGGCGAGGTGGCGATGAGCGGTTCGCAGCGCAACGACGGACGCCGGGTCGCAGTACGGGAGGCATCGGTTCGCGATGCCCTGAAGGGGGGAGCCAGGGAGCTCGAATCCGAGGAGGAGCGAGTTCTCCGCGTCCTTCACGGGGTGGGCGCCGAGCCGGATCTCCCCCTCGAGGCCAAGGCTTCCGGGGAGGCGCTCGAATCGCTCCGGCGGCTGGAGCTCGAGCTCTTCCAGCGCTACCGGGCGCACCTCGATCGCCCTCGGCCCCAGCCTTCGGAGACCAAGGACCGCATCGTCCGGGCGCTTCGGCGCAAGATTTGAGGGCTCACGGCCGGTTTTTTCTTGAATCGGGGGCAAGATGGCGTCTATCCCTTGCTCTCCGCGAACGTAGGCGCCAAGCGCCGATTCCAGGAGGAAAGCACATGGCAGAGCGCGAGATGCTCCTCGTCCAGTCGAAGGTTCGGGACGCGATCAAGAGCAAGGGCGATGGCGTGAGGACGAGCGAGGACTTCATCAACGGCCTCAACGACCTCGTCCACGAGGCCATCGAGAAGGCCATCCAGCGCGCCCAGAAGAACGGCCGCGCCACGCTCCGCGACTACGACATCTGAGTCTTCGGAAGGCCGTTTTCGCGCCAAGCCGCCGGAACCCCGCCGGCGGCTTTTTTCATGCGCCCTCGGGGACGAGCCGCTCGCGGTGGGCGCGCGCCTCGGCGGCGGCCGCCGATAGCTCCTCGGGGCTGGACTCGGCCAGGTCGGCCAGGCGGCGCAGCTCGTCGGCGAGAACGCGCGCTGCGGCCGCGGCGAAGGGGTTGGCCGCCACGCTGGCGGCGGCGACCTCCGGCGCGAGGGTGGCCAGCCGCGAGGCGTCGACGAAGGCCTTGCCCACCACGCGCTCCGCCTCCTCGAGGCTTCCCGCCATCCGGGCGAGGGCCAGCGCCGCCAGGTAGGGCGCGTGGGTGGTGGCCGCCACCAGGCGATCGTGATCGCGGTCGGAGAGGACGACCGGCCGCGCGCCCATGGCGGCCCACACCGCTCCGACCCGCGCGGCCGCCTCCTCCTCGCCCTCGCGCGGGCAGAGGATCACCCGCCTCCCCGCGAAGAGGTCGGCGCGCTCCCCGGCATCGCTGCCGTCGGCCCCCACCATCGGATGTCCGCCGACGAAGGTCACGTTTGGCAGCACGCGGTCGACGATCTCCCGCACCGCCCCCTTCACCGTGGTCGTGTCGGTGAGGATGACCTTCTCTCCCAGATGCGGGGCGAGGCTCTGCAGCGTCGCCTCGAGTTCGCCCAGCGGGACGCAGAGAAAGATGAGCCCGCACTTCCCCAGCGCCGGCGTGGGCGCCTCCTGGGCGTCGGAGACCAGCCGGTCCAGGAGCGCCTTCGCGCGCAGGCGGGGGTCGGGCTCCACCGCGAGCACGGGGTTCTCGGGAAAGGTCCTCGACAGCGCCCGCGAGAGCGCGGTGCCGAGGCGCCCGAGGCCGATCACGGCGTATGGCGGCGGGGGAAGCGTGGCGTTCATGCGTCCTCCATGGGTAGCGAGCGCAGGCGACGCCGCCGCCCGAGGCGAACGTGGATCTCCACGCGCGGGATCGCGCGCCGCTCCCAGAAGACCGGGATGCGGCGGATCCCCATGGAGCGAAGCACCCCGGGCCGGGGCTCGCCGCTCGGCAGGCCAATCCGCGCGGCCACGAGGCTTTGCGGCACGAGCCGGTTGAGCTCGAGGAGCCGCTCCAGCAGGGCGCGGAGCGTGGCCTCCTCTCCCTCGGGTGCGAGGCGGGATTCGCCCGTGGCCTGTGCCACCAGCGACATCGTCTCAGCCCCTCCAGCAGCCCCCGCGCTCAGAGGAAGAGCTTGAGGGCGAAGGCGAAGATCCGCTCCTCCGAGTGCCCCGACCCCACCCCCTGGGCGAAGGAGAGGTCGAGCGCCGCCACCTCGGAGACCAGGCCGAGGCCCGCGGTGACGAAGTTGCGGTCCTCCTTGTCGCGCCGCTCCGCGCCGAGGCGGATGGGCAGCACCTCGTCGAAGAAGATCTCGGCGCCCGCGTGGTAGGTGTTGCCGAAGGGGTCGCTCTCCTCGAGGGCGAAAACCGCGTCCGCGGAGAAGCGGAAGGTCGCGTCGTGGCCGATCGAGACGCCGCCGCCGACCCGCATCGGCGCCTGCGCGCTGGCCACGTCGACGAGGTTGTAGCCCACCACTCCCAGGCTGAGCCCCGGCAGGGGCCGGACCAGCAGGCCCGCGTCCACGGTGATGGAGTTGGTCTCCTCGGGCCTGGCGAAGCCGAGGTACTTGAGGCCCAAGCCGAAGGCGACGCGGCTCGAGAGGGGAAAGCCCAGGGCGAGGTTCACCACCGAGCCGCTCGAGTCGCCGGGCGCCCCCTCGCCGGAGATGTGGCTGTAACCGATGCCCGCGCCCACGGTGGTCGTCTTCGAATCGACGACGGACGCGTGCCAGAGCTGGAGGCGATCGCCCGGCGAGAAGCCGTAGTGCCCCTCGATCTCGTAGCGGCGGGTGATCACCACCCCGGCCGGGTTGAAGAAGAGCGTGTCGTTGGAGGTGCCGACGGCGCGGAAGGCGTTGCCCGTGGCGAGCGAACGCGTGCCGAAGAGATCGCCGGCCGCGGGCGGATCGAAGGCCAGGGCGGGAGCCGCCCAGAGCGCCGTCGCGAGGCCGAGCAGGATTCCAAGCCGGATTCGCATCCCGCGCAGTCTATCAGAGCGCGGCCGCGTCGAGTCCAGGCAGGAGAGCGGCCACCCAGTGCAGGCGGCCGAGGGCGAGGAGCAGGCCGAAGACGAGGAGGAGTGCGCCGCCCACCTTCTCCACCTTGCCGAGGTGGGGGCGGATGCGGCGCGAGAACGCGAGGAAGCGCTCGAGCAGGAGAGCCGAGAGCACGAAGGGCACGGCCAGCCCCGCCGCATAGGCGAGGAGGAGGACGATCCCCTCCCCCACGGTCTCCTCGGAGGCGGCCAGGGTGAGCACGCCGCCGAGGAGCGGGCCGACGCAGGGGCTCCAGCCGAAGCCGAAGGCGGCCCCCACGACCAGCGCCCCGAGAAAGCCGCTCGGCGGCGACGCGGCGTGGAACCGCGCTTCGCGCAGAAGAAGTGGGATGCGCAGCACGCCCAGCATGTGCAGCCCGAAGGCGACGAGGACCAGCCCGCCCAGGAGCTCGAAGAGGTGGCGGTTCTCGCCGACGAGCCGGCCCAGCGAGGTGGCGGTCGCGCCCAGCGCCACGAAGACGAGGCCGAAGCCGAGGGCGAAGGCGATCGCCTGGCGCACCACCCTCCCCCGCGCGGGCTCGCCCGCCGCGCCTCCGAGGAAGGAGAGATAGCCCGGCACCAGCGGAAAGACGCAGGGGGAGAGGAAGGAGAGGCTGCCGGCCGCCAGCGCTCCAACGACGGTGATGGAGTTCATCTCGCCTCGCTCGACACACGAAGGGGGGCCGGAAGTTCCCCGGGAACGCGGACCGGCCCCCCCGGCTTCTAGGACCTCACGACCTCGCAGAGCTCGGCAGCGGACATCGCGCCCACGATCACCATGGGCTCGCCGGAGCTGCCGGGCAGGACGCAGACGGTCTGGCCGTCCCGCCCCGCGATGCAACTCCCCAGGGCCCGCTGGCAGGCGGCGAAGGCCTCCGTCCCCGGGCGGGGCAAGTAGACGCTCACCGGCGCCGCCTCGGTGCGGTAGACCAGGGCCGGGGTGGCCTCGCCGAAGAGCTGGCAGCGTCGCGCCCCGACCAGCCGGCCGGAGGCGGGCGCGGGGATCTCCACCGGGATGCCGAAACCGCGCGCCAGCCATTCGGCGAGGACGAGCGGGTCGTCGCTCTCCACCTGGCAACCGGTCCCGGCGCCGGTGGTGAAGGCGCGCAGGTGGCTGGCGATGGCCTGCTCCGCGAGCGCCTCGGCCGAGGCGAGCTCGCGGGGCGAGACCAGGTGCGCGGTCAGGGCCACCGCCGCGACCGCCCCGACCAGCATGGCGAGAGTGCGGGCGCGGGGCCGATCGCGCCGCGCAGCCAGGCCCCGGAGCGTGGCGGAAAGCAGCGGGCTCGCCTCCTCCCGCGCCTGGGGGATGCCGGCGAGCGCGGCATCGACGGCGCGAAGCTCCTCCACGCGCGCCGCGCAGCGCGGACAGGCCCGCGCGTGCGCCATCTCCTCGGCGCCGGCCTCGCCGTCGACCACCGCGGAGAGGACCTCGGGCGAAAGGCAGCTCATCTCCGACCTCCGGACGCCGCGGCGGCCTCCTTCCGCAGCCTCTCCAGCATCGCCTCCCGCGCGCGGGCGAGGCGCGAGCGGACGGTGCCCACCGGCGTCCCCATGACCTCGGCGATCTCCTGGTACGAGAGGCCCTCCACCGCGCGCAGCCACAGCGCCGTGGCCTGCTCCTCGGGCAGGGCCCGCAGCGCGAGGAGGACCTCGTCCGAGAGCGCCCTGGACTGGATCTCCTCCTCCAGGTCGGCCGTCGGGTGCTCGAAGGCGGCGCCGCCGGAGAGAACCACGAGGTGCGGACGCTCGTCGCGGACCCGGTTCAGGTGCAGGTTGCGCAGGAGGGAAAGCAGCCAGCTCCGGATCCTCCGCGGGTCGCGCAGGCTCTTGCGCCGCTCGAAGGCGCGCAAGAGCCCCTCCTGGGCGAGGTCCTCGGCCTCGGCGCGGCTGCGGCTCAGGCGCCGCGCCATGCGGTAGAGGATGCCCAGGTGGGGCTCGACTCTCTCGGCGAATTCCTCGGGAGACACGCGACGGCCCTCGCTCGCGATGGGTGACACGCCAGCCGGGCGAAAAGTTCCCGGGCCCCGGCGAAGAGGCGCGTGCAGCCTACAGATGCGCCTGGCGGGGGGCCGTCCCGTCTCGGTGCCGGCCGCAGTCGACGACTCTTGCGACGGCCGGTTCCCGGACGCCTAGCGGCGCTTCGAGCCGCCCGCCGCGCGCTCGAGGCGCTCCGCGCGCTTCGCCACCGTCGGAGCGGGAGCGGGTTGCGCCGCGGGGACCGCCTCCGACCGCGCCAGCAACCACAGGACGAGCATGCCGTAGGCGACCGTGGCCAGGCCCATCCACATGTACTGGTCGTCGCTCCAGATCGGCATCTTGGTGATGGCGTGGGTGGCGAGGGCGAGGACGAGCAGCCAAAGGCCGATCTCCCTTCGCCTCTCCATGAGGAAGGCGGCGGGGATCATGAAGGCGTAGTAGTAGCAGGTGAGTTCGGTGGCCGCCGGGATCATCACGACGCCGCAGAGCGCGGCGGCGACCCACGGCTCCTCGTCGCGCACGCGGCGGAAGACGAGCCAGAGCAGGGCCAGGTTGAGCAGGAAGAAGAGCGGCTCGAGCTGCTCGAAGTTCGCCAGGCGCGTCTCCTTCCACACCTTGAAGGGATCCTCGAGGCTCTCGTCCTTGAGGTGCTTGGCGTTGCTCCAGGGCCGCCACGAGAGCACCGTGCGCAGCCCCATGTGGTTGGTCAGCGGCGTCTCCGAGTGCTTGATCGTGTTGGCGGCGAACTCGCCGTAGACCTCCACGCCGCCCTTCGCCACCATCAGCGAGGCGGGGACCATCACCGCCGTGGCGACGAGCGCGCCCAGCGCGATGCGGCGGTGCTGCCGCGGCATCGCCTTCTCCCGGATCCAGCGCCAGATCCCCTGCATCGCCGGCCCGACGGCGAAGAAGACGGGGAAGATGCGGAAGGCCGCTCCCATGGCGAGCATGGCGCCGCCGGCGGCGGGCCTTGCCTTGCGCAGCATGCAGATGCCGAGGACGGAGAGCGCGAGGTAGTCGTAGCGGAGGAAGGCGCCGCCGTTCCAGTAGAAGCGCGAGGGGAAGTTCACCGCGAAGAAATTCGCCGCCACCGCGAAGATCTCCAGGCCGAAGGCCCACCAGATCCCCGCGAACATCAGCAGGATCAGGATGGGGTCCAGCAGGCCCAGGACGAGCAGCGTCCGATCGGTGGCCGGCCCCGCCAGGTTGGTGAGGAGGGAGGGGACGATGGTCCACCACGGCGTGCCGTTGAAGCCGTGGTCCTTCTGCGAACCCTCCCAGCGGCCGCCCAGCCGCCGGATGAAGTAGGCGGTGTCCTGCTTGAACGCCTCCCAGCGCGCCGGGGTGAAGTGGGAAGTGCAGCGCTCGGGGTTGGCGAGGATATCGGCGGTGGAGCCGATAAGGTTCGTGGAGGCGATGTCGCGCATCTTGCGACGGAGCACGCGATCGCGACCGTAGAGCTCGGCCTCCGCGACGGCGCTGCACTCGTAGAGGCGGGCGTAGCGGAGCTCGGGGAAGTACTTGGAGCCCATGAAGTAGTGGTAGTGCTCCCAGACGTGGATGAAGTTGGTCCCGCCGTGAAAGCCGCCGTAGTTGAACCAGCCGGCGACGCCGAGGACGCCCAGCAGGCCGATGGCGAAGCGGCGCGCGCGCCGGTACCTCGCGCCCTTCCCCGTCTCCTCCAGGTGCCAGCTCCAGACCAGAAGTCCCGCGAGCGCGACCGCGCAGGCGAGCTTGAGCACGTTCGCCTTGGACTCGCTGTAGCTGAAGATGCCCGGCTTCGGAGGCGTCGGGCGGACGTTCTGGAGCTGGACGGCAGGAACCTGCGAAGGCGCATCGGCACTTCCCGGCACCGGGAGCGCGACGAGAGCGATGCCCAGGACTGCGGCACGAAGTAGCCTGCTCATCGCCCGCACTCTAGCGTCTTCCGTCGTCCTGCGAAAACGGGAATCCGAAGCCTTCAGGCTAGCGAGCGTCCGCCTCCGCCACCACTGCGCGCAGCCACTCGAGGAGCCCCTCGCGGAGCTCGGGCCGCTTCAGGGCGAAGGCGACGTTGGCCTTGAGATAACCCAGGCGGTCGCCCGCGTCGTAGCGCTGGCCCTCGAATCGGTACCCTACCAGACCCTCGCGCTCGGCCAGCATGGCCAGGGCGTCGGTGAGCTGGATCTCTCCGTTGACCCCCGGTTTCACCGCGCGCAGGTAGTCGAAGACCCGCGGCGGAAGCACGTAGCGCCCGATCACCGCCAGGTTGGAAGGCGGATCGCGCTGCGGCTTCTCCACCAGGCGCTCGATGCGCATGGTCCGCCCGTCGATCATCGCGCCGGCCGCGATGCCGTACATCGGCGTCTCCTCGACCGGCACCTCCATGAGCGCCACGACGCCCATCCCGGTGCGCTCGTAGCACTGCACGAGCTGCGCGATGGCCGGCGTCTCCGCGTCGATCACGTCGTCTCCGAGGATGACGGCGAAGGGCTCGTCGCCGACGAGGTTGGCCGCCTGCAGCACCGCGTGTCCGAGGCCCAGCGGCTCGTGCTGTCGGATCGAGGCGAGCCGCGCCATGTTCGAGATGGCGCGCAGGGCGTCGCGCTCCGCGACCTTTCCACGGGCCAGCAGTGTCTCCTCCAGCTCCGGCGAGAGGTCGAAGTGGTCGACCATCGACGTCTTGCCGCGCGCGGTGATGAGGATCACGTCCTCGATGCCGGCGTGCGCCGCCTCCGCCACGATGTACTGGAGGGTGGGCGTGTCGACGATCGGGAGAAGCTCCTTGGGCACCGACTTGGTCGCGGGGAGGAATCGCGTTCCCAGCCCCGCCGCGGGCACGACGCACTTGCGGACTTTCCTGGCCATGGCCGGGGCAGCCTAGAGCCTTCGATGCGCGGGCGCAATGCCATGGCGGGCTGGTATTGTGGGTCCGTGCTCGTCGAGGTCGCCGTCCCCGCTCCCGTCCACCGCACCTTCACCTACGCCGCGAAGGACCCGCGCGCCCTCGAGGCGGGCCGACGGCTGGTCGTCCCCTTCGGCCGGCGCGAGACGGTCGCCTTCTCCCTGGGACCGGCGCGCGAGGCGCCGCCGGGCGAGATCCGGGAGGTCCAGGCGGTCCTCGACGACGGCCCGATCTTCTCGCCCGAGCTCCTCTCCCTCCTGCGCTTCGCCGCCGACTACTACCTGCACCCCCTCGGGGACGCGATGCGCGCCGCCCTCCCCCCGGCCCTCCTCGAGCCGGGGCCGGTTTCCGAACGCGCCCCCCTCCCCGACCGCGTCGAGCTGGCGGTGCCGGCGGATGCGGCACGGGAGGCGGTGCGCCGCGCGCCCCGGCAGGCGGCGCTCATCGAGCGGCTCGCCGAGGCGGGGGGCGCCCTGGACGCCCAGGACCTCCGCCGCGAGCTGGGCGAGGTCGCCCCGATCCTGCGCGCGCTGGCGGCCAAGGGCGTGGTGCGGCTTTCGGCGCGACCGGCGCCCGGGCCGGAGATCTTCGGCGGCGGCCCGGCGCCCGAGCCGAGCCCGGAGCAGGCCGAGGCCCTCCGCGCCATCGAGGCCTCCCTGGGCCGCTACCAGGCCTTCCTGCTGCAGGGGGTCACCGGCTCCGGCAAGACCGAGGTCTACCTGCAGGCGATCCGCGCGGTTTTGGCGCGCGGCCAGGGCGCCCTGGTGCTGGTGCCGGAGATCGCGCTCACCCCCCAGCTTGCGGCGCGTTTCCGCTCGCGCTTCGGCGACGAGGTCGCGGTGCTCCACAGCGGCCTGGGCGACGCCGAGCGGGTCCGCGAGCACCGCCGGCTCCTCCGGGGCGAGGCGCGCATCGCGCTCGGCGCGCGCTCCGCCGTCTTCGCACCCGTCCGCGACCTCGGGATCGTCATCGTCGACGAGGAGCACGACCCCTCGTACAAGCAGGAAGATCGCTTCCGCTACCACGCCCGCGACCTTGCGGTGATGCGGGCCCGGCTGTCGGAGATCCCCTGCGTCCTCGGCTCGGCCACGCCCTCGCTCGAGAGCCTGGAGAACGCGCGGCGGGGCAAGTACGCGCGCCTGGTCCTTTCCCGCCGCCTCGACGGCCGCGGCCTGCCCGAGGTGGAGATCGTCGACCTGCGGCAGCCGGCGGAAGAGATCCCGGCGGGCGAGCCCGAGATCCTCTCGCCTCGCCTTCTCGAGGAACTCGCCGCCGCGGTGGAGCGCGGCGAGCAGGCCATCCTCTTCCTCAACCGGCGGGGCCATTCCCCCCTCGTCCTCTGCCCGACCTGCGGAGAGCGCGCCTCCTGCCCCAACTGCGATGTGGGCCTCACCTACCACCGCTCCACCGAGAGCCTGCGCTGCCACTACTGCGATCTGCGCGTGCGCCGGTGGGAGCGGTGCCCGAGTTGCGACGAGGAGCTGCTGATCCTGGGCGCCGGCACCGAGCGGCTCGAGCTGAGCCTGAAGGAGAGGCTGCCCCGGGCCCGCGTCGCCCGGCTCGACCGCGACGTCGCCCCCAGCGCCCGGCGCCTGCACCGCATCCTCTCGGCCTTCGCCGCGCGCGAGATCGACGTGCTGGTCGGCACGCAGATGATCGCCAAGGGCCACGATTTCCCCGGCGTGACCCTGGTCGGCGTGGTGCTCGCCGACGTGGGCCTCGGCCTCCCCGATTTCCGGGCCGGCGAGCGCACCTTCCAGCTCCTCACCCAGGTGGCAGGTCGGGCGGGACGGGGGGAGGTACCCGGCAAGGTCATCGTCCAGACCTTCCGACCGGAGGCCGACGCCATCGTCCACGCGAGTCGCCACGACCCCGAGGGATTCGCCGAGGCGGAGCTGCGCCGGCGCCGGGACCACGGTTACCCGCCCTTTCGTCGCATGCTCGCCGTCCACCTCGACGGCAGGGACGCCGCGGAGGTCCAGCGGCAGGCCCAGGCGCTGGGCGAACTCGCCCGACGCCTCGCCGCCGACCGCGCCGAGGTCCGCGGCCCCGCCCCCGCGCCCATCGCCCGGCTCCGCGGGAGGAGTCGGTTTCAGATCCTGCTTCTGGCGGAGCGGGCCTCCACGCTCCGCGCCGTCGGCGCGCGGCTGCTCGCCGCCCTGCCTCCCGGCCGCGGCGTCCGCGTCGCCCTCGACATGGATCCCGCCTCCACGCTCTGAGCCGAATTGACCGAAAAGGAGCCGCCGATTAGGTTTGCGCTGGCCATGGTTCGCGAGATCCTGATCTGGCCCGATCCCATCCTCCGCGAGAAGACACGCCTGGTCGAGGCGGTCGACGACGAGCTGCGCCGGCTCGTGGAGGACATGTTCGAGACCATGTATCACGCCGAGGGGGTGGGCCTGGCCGCCAACCAGATCGGCGTCGGCCTCCGCGTGGCCGTGGTCGACACCTCCCAGTCCGGCGAGGGCGGGATCGGCCCCATGGTGCTCATCAACCCCGAGATCCTCTCGATGGAGGGCAGCATGCGCTTCCGCGAGGGCTGCCTCTCCATCCCCGGCGAGGCCGAGGAGGTGATCCGGGCGGAGAAGGTGCGGTTCCGATTCCGCGACCTCGACTGGAACCTCGTGGAGATGGAGGCGACGGGCCTCTCCGCGGTGGCCATCCAGCACGAGTGCGACCACCTCGACGGGAAGGTCTACGTGGACCGCATCTCCAGCCTCAAGCGCGAGCGGATCCGCAAGCGGATGAAGCGCCTCAAGGAATCCCGGCAGGCCCAGGCCTCTTCCTGAAAGCCTCCCCTCCTTCGCACTCACTTCTTCTCGCGCGCTCCTCGCCGCGGCGGCGACTCTTCCCTTCGTCCGCTCTCACTCTCGTGGCGCGGCGGCGCCAGCTCGTCGCCCCCGTCCTCCGTTCCCTCCTCGCGGCGGCGTCGATCGGCCACCATCGTCCCGGCTGAACCCTCCCCCTCGCCGCGGAGCCAGCTCCCGCTTCCGGCGTCACCTTCGGCCCTCCTCGCAGCGGCGGCGCCGATTCTCGGCCCCGTCCCCCGCTCACACCCTCTTCCCGGCGCTGGCCCGTGCGCTCCGCCTCCATCGTCCGCCCGCACCCTCCTCCCGGCGCTGGCCCCTGCGATCCGCCTTCATCGTCCGCTCGCACCCCCCTCGCCGCGCCCTCCGGTCGGCGGTCGAACCGGTTCTCGACTCCGGCTCCCGCCGCGGTACCGACCTCGCGAGCGCGGGGTCGGGGGGGTCGCTGCGAAAAAATTTTCGCGGGTGCAAACGTCCACGTCGTTGGATCTCCCATCTTCTCCCACATACACCGACACCCAACCTTCGCGGTTCAACAGAGATCTGAAATCTCAAAGAGTTAGAAAGATCCTAGCGCACCCACAGAAAAATCAAAACACACAAATCGTGATTCACATCACGTCACGAAGACACCTGGCAATCACTTTCTACACTCAGAACCAGGCGAGCAAGCAGGCGCTCGAAGCCTCGGCCCTTTTCTACGGCCCATTCTCGCGTGGTCTAATCCACCTTGCCGCCGCACTCGACCGTGGCGAGCAGAGGTGTTCCCCCCATGAGAAGTTGGCTGCAAACATGTTCCTCTCTCACGGTTTTGTTTTTCCTTTTCTCGGCATGCGGAGACATCGAGCCGGGTGAGCTCGACTCCGACGGATGGTCGCTCACGTATGCGCAAGTCGCATCCGTGACGGCCAGCGCCCACGACGGCAACCGTCCCGAGAACGCCGTCGACGGACGCATGGACACCCGCTGGTCGGCCTCGGGCGCGGGCAACTGGATCGAGGCCCGGCTCGCCTCCGCGGCGACCCTCGAGGCGCTGGAGATCGCCTGGTACCGCGGCAACGAGCGCTCCAACGACTTCTCCATCGAGGTGCAGTCGCCGGGTTCGTCGAGCTTCCGCGAGGTCTTCCGCGGCCGCTCCAGCGGGCGGACCGCTGACTTCGAGCGGTTCTCCTTCGCGCCGACCCAGGCCGAGCGCGTCCGGGTCGTCTTCCACGGCAACACGCGCGACCGCTGGGCCAGCATCAGCGAGATGCGCCTCGTCGTCGCCGACGGAAGCAGCGGCGGCGGTAGCGGCGGCGTGGCGCCCGTGCGGGACACGACCGCCTCGGCCCACGACGGCAACCTCCCGGCCAACGCCGTCGACGGCAACCTCGGCACCCGCTGGTCCTGCTCCGGCAGCTGCTACCTCCAGCTCGACCTCGGCCAGGCGGCCCAGATCTCCGGCGCACGCATCGCCTGGTACCGCGGCGACGAGCGGACGACCGCCTTCCGGATCCTGGTGAGCACCGATGGGAGCAGCTTCACCGAGGTTTTCTCCGGCACGTCGAGCGGCCGCACGCGGGACTTCGAGACCTACACCTTCGCCCCGCAGACCGCGCGCTTCGTCCGCATCGCTGCCAACGGCAACTCCGACAATCCGTGGAACAGCATCTCGGAGATCCAGATCCTCCTCGCCGCCGGCGAGGACCCGGGCTCCGGCGGCGCTGGTGGCTCCGGCGGAACGGGCGGCACCGGTGGCACCGGTGGCCAGGGCGGCTCCGGCGGCAGCGGCGGAGACGCGGGCCCGATCGAGATCGTCGCGGTGACGGCCAGCGGCCACGACGGCAACGTTCCCGAGAACGTCCTCGACCCGAACCCGGCCACCCGCTGGTCCTGCTCCGGAAGCTGCTACCTCCAGCTCGACCTCGGCCGCATCCGCACCTTCGAGGGCGTGGCCATCGCCTGGTACCGCGGCAACGAGCGCACCACCGCCTTCGAGGTCTCGGTGAGCGACGACGCGCAGTCCTTCCGCCGCGTCTTCCAGGGCACCTCGAGCGGGACGACCGACGCGCTCGTGGCCTACCTCTTCGACCAGCCCGAGAGCGGCCGCTACGTCCGCATCTCCTCCAACGGAAACTCGAAGAACCCGTGGAACAGCATCACCCGCGTCGTGGTCATCCCGGTCGGCGGCGCGGGTGACATCCCCGAGGATCCGGGTAGCCCGAGCGATCCGGGCAATCCGAACGATCCCGGCACCGGCGACCCGGGCACTCCGGGCACCCCCGCGGGCGTGGACCGCTTCGGCGTGGCGATGATCTACCCGACCAAGCCGGGCGGCGAGGAGTGGTACCTGGCCGCGGATCCCACGCGTGACCCGCGCTTCGACCCCCAGAACTCGATCACCCGCAACTCTGACGGCTCCTGGAAGATGAAGAGCAACAAGGTGCGGATGAACGTGTTCACCTCTACGGGCTACGACCCGAACAAGATCCGCACCTACGACCGCGACGTCCTGGCGCAGCAGGGCTACATGCAGGCGCCGAACGACTGGAGGAACGTGGAGATCACCGGCTACGTCAAGGTGAACCGCGCCTCCGACCGCTCGGACAACTTCGCCTGGTATGCCCGCGGCGGCCGCCACAACGACTCGCGGCCCTGCGAGGGATCGGCGATGAAGCCCTCCTTCCACTACGACGGTCGGGTCCGCGTCCAGAAGGAGACCTACCACGTGAGCTACGAGCAGGCGCCCTACAAGAGCGTGACTTCGTCGCTCATCGGGCGGTGGATTGGCCTCAAGGGCGTGGTCCGCAACATCACCGTCAACGGCAAGCTCGCCGTCAAGACCGAGCTCTACATCGACGAGAAGGTCGACGGTAAGTCGTGGAAGCTCGTCTACGAGCACATCGACGACGGCCGGATGGGAGGCGACGCGGACGAGTGCGGCGCTTCCGATCCCGCGATGCCCATCACCTGGGGCGGGCCGATCGCCGCCTTCCGGTGGGACAACGCGGACGACGTCGACTTCAAGTGGCTGAGCGTCCGCGAGATCGTGCCCTGACGGTGAAAATCCAAGCCATGGGAGCGTGATGCACACGCTCCCCTCGGTGGCGCCGGCTGGTCCAACCAGCCGGCGCTTCTCGTTTCGGGACTCCATCGAGGCGAAGGCCGGTTGCCAGGGCCGTCGTTATTTCCAACGCGTCCATTTCTCCCGGGGGACGAGATGCGACTGACATTCCTCGGTCACGCCGGTTTCCTCCTCGAGACTCCGCGCGCGACCATCGTCCTGGATCCGTGGCTCTCGCCGTACGGAGCCTTCGACTCCTCGTGGTTCCAGCTTCCCCAGAACCACCACCTCGCGGAATGGGTCCGGGCCAAGCTCTCCGACCCATCCAAGGAACGACTCGTCTACATCAGCCACGAGCACCGCGATCACTACGACCCGGTCTTCCTCGCCAGCCTCCCCACACACGAGATCACGGCGATCATCCCCTTCTTCAAGCGCTCCGCCTTTCGCAACGAGGTCTCCGATCTCGGGTGGGGTCGCCTCGTGCTGTGCAAGGACGACGCGGAGATCCCCTTCGCCGACGGCGTGATCCGCCTCTTCGTCTCCGACTCCACCCTCAATCGGGACTCGGCGATCCTCCTCCGGTCGGCCACCGGCAGCTTCCTGGACCTCAACGATTGCAAGATCCACGACCGCCTGGAGTCGCTGGTGAAGCGGGAAGGGCCCCCGACCGCGTTCAGCGCCCAGTTCTCGGGCGCCATCTGGCATCCGCCCCGCTACGACTACGACGAGCGCACCTACTCGATCGTGGCCAAGAAGAAGATGTTCAGCAAATTCGAGGCGGTGGCGCGCGCCATCCAGACGCTCTCGCCCCGCTATTACATCGCCGCCGCCGGGCCGGCCTGCTTCCTCGATCCCGACCTGCTGCACGAGAATTTCCGCCAGCCCACCATCTTCCCCCGGGCGCCCGAGTTCTTCCGCTTCCTCACGCGCCGGCTGGGAAACGTGGCCACCCGTCTCCTCGAACCGATGCCGGGCGACTCCATCGACCTCGAGACCGGGAAGATCGCGCAGGTCGGCGAGCGGCTCACCGACGAAAACTGCGAGGCCTACCTGCGCGCCTATGCCGAGCGGATGAGCCCCGTCCTCGAGGCGCGGAGGAAAAACGTCTCGCAAATCGAGGCGCGCCAGATCCTCGACCGCCTCGAGGCGGTCCTGCAGGAGAAGCTCGACCGCCTCGCCCTGCGGCAGCGGGTCACCATGCCCTTCTACGCGATGGTGGAGGAGGTCCCCGATTCGGTGCTCCGCGTGGACTTCCCCGCCGGCCGCATCGACCGGGTCGACTCGATCCCCGAAAACAACCGCCACGCCTTCCGCGCCCGGGCCGGCGACCTGTTGCCCCTGGTCGACCGCAAGATGACCTGGGACGAATTCCTCCTCTCCCTGCGTTTCACCTTGAGCCGCAGGCCCGACGTCTACGATCCCGTCCTGCACGGATTCCTCGCGGTCGAGGCCGAGGACCTTCCCGCCTTCTGCAACCACATCCTCGAGGCGGAGTCGCGGCAGGAGCGGATGGTCGTCCAGATCGGCACGCGCCGCTTCCTGGTGAACCGCTTCTGCCCGCACCAGGGCGCCGACCTCACCCACGCCTGGGTGGAGAAGGGACGCTACCTGGTCTGTCCCCGCCACGGCTGGCAGTTCGACCTGGAAAGCGAAGGCAAGTGCACCTTCAACGACTGCAGCATCCGCGCCTTGGAACTGCCCCAGGCCGATACCCCGGCGGAGCGAATCGACGCGGTCGAGGAGACGACTGCCTGAGGCCCAGGGCCCGTGGCGTCGACCCACCGGCTGCATCGACGGGGGTCAACGCGACGGGCTCGCAGCGGGTGCCCGCAGTGAGAACGCGAAGCGCACGTTGTCGCTGCGAACCCCCACCGGGCCGTCGAAGTCCAGGCCGGAAACCTCGCCTTCCCAGGCGAGGTTTTTGTCGATCCAGACGCGCAGCGCGGTCCCCTCGAGGCGGGCACGCAGGATGTGCCGCGCCCCCACCTGCAAGCGAGGCACCTGTCCCCGGATCCTCGGCTGGATCGTTCGGTAGCCGCCGCTGCCGCACTCCGCGTGTCTCCGTTTTTCGGGGTTCGATTTCAGGCTGACGACGAGTTCCGGCCCGGGCTCGATCCACCACATCACGTAGAGAACGTTGCAGGAGTCGCGCGCCCGCAGCTTCAGCCCGAGCTGGCGGCGCACGCGCCCGGAGGCCAGGGGCGCCACCTCCTCCGTCGGCCCCAGGTACACGAATTCGAGCTCGGCCTCGTCGCCGCTTCCGCCTTCGGCCTGGGCGCGCATCTTGGGAGACCGGCTGAGCCGGTCGAGGCGGGCGCAGGCCCCGCCGCAGTCGGGCGGCTCGAGCTGCCCCAGAGTCACCCGCAGCGGAAGCGGGCGCGACGCGGCCGTGGGAACGCAGACGGCCCCCAACAGAAAGAGGCCGACGATCGCGCGTTGGCCTCGCGGGGAAGCGATCACCGTCGCACGCGAATGGAGGGGACGTGGGCCGGAAGCGGCCGCTCCGACTCGTTGCGCCGGCCCGCGGCCGTGTCGCCGTCGGGCGCCGGGCTCGGCGGCGCCTCTGGCGCCGGGCCGAGAAAGCGATCGAGCTCCTCGACGTAGCGCTCCAAGAAGACCCGCTCGGCCTCGAGCCGGGCCGCCTCCAGCTGGAGGAGGTCGCGGAAGCGGCTCACTCGGCGCGTCTCGATCTGCTCCACCTCGCGCAGCTGCTCCTGGATGTCCCGGGCGAGGACGGAGACCTCCTCCAGCCGCTGCCGCTGGTGCGTGCGCGTCGCCTCGAGCTTCTCCAGCGCCTCGGCGATCCGCTGGCTGCCCGGAGGTCCGCCGCGGAGCTTCCTCCAGTCCTGCCGCGCTTCCCGCGCCCGGCGGTTGGCACCCCCCTGCCACAGGTGGCCCAGGTTGTACGAGAGCGTGACGATGCCGAAGAGGGGAACGCCCTGCTCCACGGTGAGGAGCTCCTCGTAGCCGCCGCGGAGCTCCAGGCCGAAGGCGCGTGCGCGGCGCAGGGCTCCCTCCGCCTCCTCCACCTCGCGATCGGCCCTCCAGTACTCCTCCAGGAGGCCGGGCAGATTCGGGGTCGGAGATGGATCGTCCCGCGCCTGCCATTCGACGAGCGCCAGCTCGGCCTGGACGATGCTGTCCCGCAATGCGTCGACCCGCAGCCGGAAGGCCTGCAGATCGTCGGCGGTGGCGTTCGCGTTCGCCACGTCCGCGCGAAGCGCCTCCAACCGCTGCAGAAGCGAGGGAAGGAGGTTGCGAAGGACTCCGATCTTGGCCGCCAAGGCGGGGGCCAGCGCCGCCTCGCCGCCCTCGCGCAGCGCCGTCTCCAGCCGGACCATGGCGCGATAGCGCTCACATTCCGCCCGGGCGCGGCGGACGACGAGGTTGCCGCGCACCAGGTCCGCGAGGTCGTAGCGAAGACCGGCGAGAATGCGGGTCGTCTGCACGCCCGCGGCGGGCTCGGGCCCCGATCCGACCGTGGAGAAATGCCCCACGCTGCCGAAGACCTCCGGCGCGCGCAAAAGCGCAGCCTCGCTCTGCGCCACCGCCTGCGCGAAGCGGCAGTAGGCCTCACCCTCGTCCGGGCGGGGTTCCGCCTCCTCGGGCTCGCCCGACAGCAGGGCGAAAATCACTAGCGACCAGCCCAGAACCATTTCCTTCTCCCACGCAGCGGGTGGATGGAGATGTGGGGAAGCGACGGGGAGAGTCCTTCGGGGGCGTCACAGGAAGAGCGGCCGCCCTCCCACGTGGAGGACATCCTCCTCGGCCCACCTCAGGTCCTCGAACTCGACCTCCACGAGGACGCCGCGCACGAGCTTGTTGCGAACGGGGTGACGTGCGGTCACCTCCCCGTCCAGGCGATCGACGACGCGGCCGACCCGCTTGCAGAGGACGACGCCGAGCGCGCAGCCGTAGACCGGCTCCCCGGGCTGTGCGTTCTCGAGGTTTTCGTAGGGGACGAAGGCGACGGTGAGCTGGCCCTCGATGGCGCGGATGCGGGGCGCGTTGCGGATGGAGCGGAGGATCTCGTCGTACGCCTCCACCATCCGGCGCGCCGCCTCGAGGTTCTCGCGCAGGGCGATCTCCTCCTCCTCGGCGCGCGCCAGGGCGAGAACGGACTCGAGGTACTCCCGCTCCACCAGGACCACGTCCAGGCTGGGTCGCGCCGAGGCCGAGCGCGTGACGATCGACTCCAGCGCCTTCGAACGGGCGTACAGGTCGGAGATCCTTCCGCGGAGACCCGCCTCGCTCTCCGCCAGCGAGAGGTTGGTCCGCGCCATCTGGGCGAGCTGGTGCTCGAGCGTGAGGTACTCCTCCCGGTCCACGAGGCGCGCGCTCAGAAGATCGGTGGCTCGCTTTCGCGCCATGGCGGTATAGGCGCGGTTGGAGATCTCGATCTGCTCCCGCACCTCCTGGCTCTTGCGGAGGATCTCCTGCAGCGTGGCGAGTTCCTGTGCCTTGAGCCGCCGATCCCCCTCGAGCGCCTGCAGAAAGCGCTCCTGGAAGCGACGCTCCGTTTCGAGGGTCCGCTGCGCGTCGGCGAGCCGGAGCTGCAATTCCCGGACGAGGGCGAGAGCCTGTTCCCGCTCCGCCTGCTGCGAGGCCGCGTGAGCGTAGAGCCGGATCACCTCCTCGTCGCTCGACGAGATGATGATCGGAGCGATCCAGCTTTCGCTGGCGAAGAAAAACGCGTGCACGCCCAGATACGATACGAGGGCGACGAGGACGGCGCCGAGCACCACGAATCCCAGCGCCTTGTAACAGGCCACGAAGAACGAGTTCAGCCTGACCACGAGTGCCTGGTTCACGTCGTTCTCCTTTTGAGAACCTTGTGCCCCCTCGTCTCCCAGCTCCCCGAGTCGAGGGTGAACAGAGCCAGCGGCGTCAGCACCAGGTACGAGACGGGCATGAGGACAGCCATGCAGAGAAACCAGCCGGGCTCCACCCTCCGGTCATCGGGGAGATGCCGGGTCTCGAACCAGTAGATGCAGCAGAGGACGGCGACGAGGAGGAAATGCAGGGTGACCAGAGAAAGGAAGCGATCGTTGGCGATGTCGTCCACGACTTTGACGGGATACGCCAGAAGGAGCGCCAGAAGGGATACGTAATGGAGGCCCACCACGGGGTGGAGGCTCCAGGCGTGGCTGAGCCCGCAGAAGAGATCGATCAGGTTGGAGCGGCGCCAGCGGAGCTGCTGCGAGAAGTAGCTCCGGAGATTCGCGGGCGCCGAAGTGAAGCAGAACGCCCTGGTGGTAAAGATCGTCTCGTATCCCGCCTTGACGATCTGCCGGCAGAGGAAGCGATCCTCGCCGTACTTGATCGGGACTCCCAGGACGTTTCGGTTTTCCAGGACGGGCTCGAGCTCCAGAAGGACGCTGCGGCGATACGCGGTGAGGCACCCCGAGAGGCAGAGAACCGATCGGAAGGAGCGCTCGAGATCCTTCAGCCACTCCTGGGCGAAGTAGAACTTCACCTCGATCATCCGGGTGAGCCAGCTCGCGTGGCGATTCTTCACATACGTTCGCCCTCCGACCGCGGCGATCCGCGCATCGGAGAAGCGCGTGACGAGCTCCCGGATCGCCCGTGGATCCACCTCCACGTCCGAGTCCACCGTGACGACGATCTCGGCGTCCGTGGCATGGGTGCCGTGGATGATGGCACGGCGCTTCCCCTGGTTCGAAGGGAGCTGGAGCACCAGGACGTTTGGGTGGCCCTCCGCCTCCTGCCGCGCCGCCAGATGGCTGTCGTCCGTGGAGCAGTCGTCCACGATCACGATCTGGAGCTTCTCCTTGGGGTAATCCAGACGAAGCAGACTCCGGATGGTGGAACGGATTCCTTCGCCCTCGTTGTACAGCGGCACGATCACCGCGACGGTCGGCTCCAGATCGGGCTGCACCGCATCGACGTACGTCCCTCGCAACCGCTTGAGCAACGCGCCCAGGACGTACCGATTCATGAGCACGGTGAGGATGACCAGATGGATGGGAAATGCTTCCAAGGAATGCCCTCCGCGCGCGCCAATGTGAACAGCGCCCCTTGCGGCAGCAAGGGCTCCCGCCCGGAGACTTTCTGTTCTGCCCGAAGGAACTAGTCTTCCCTGGCTCGACGATTTCGTCGGTCGAGCTAGTGAGGGGGGTGACAAATGTCGATGCGAGCGACCCGGGGCTGCGGGCCTTGGCCCGTGGCGACGGGTTCTCTACTCTTGCTGGCGCTACCGGCGCTGGCGATCGCCCAGGACCCGGCGGAGGTCGGCTCCTGGAGCCCCGTCGAAAGTGTCCCGGTGGGACCGACCCACAGCATCGTCCTCCCGACCGGGAAGGTGCTTTTCTTCGGCGAGTTCGAAAAAGGACACCGGCACTTCGAATGGGATCCAGCGACGGGAACCTTGCTGGAGCTCCCCTATGCCGGTTTCAACATCTTCTGCGCGGGCCATACACACCTGGAAGACGGCAAGATCTTCATCACCGGCGGACACATCGACGAACACGTCGGTGAGCCGCAGTCGGTCATCTACGATCCGTATACGCGCGAGTGGCTACCCGTTCCGCTCATGAACGACGGCCGGTGGTACCCGTCCGCGACCACGCTCCCCAACGGTGAGGTCCTCGTCGTGGGCGGTGAGACGCACGGGGCGGGTCTGAACAACCCCTTCCACCAGGTCTACATCCCTTGGACCAATACCTGGCGAGACATCCCCAACTCGGCGGCGAACCTGCCCTACTACACCCGGCAGTTCGTCGATCTCAACGGCGACGTGATCATCGTCAACCCGAGGAGGCAGACCTACGTCATCGGCACCGAGGGGGAGGGAAGCTTCACGGCCACCCTCTGGGCCAACCACACCCTCGCCCGCACCTACGGCAGCGGCGTGATGTTCGAGGAGGGGAAGATCATCAGCATCGGCGGCGGCGTACCCCCCACGGCAACCGCGGAGATCCTCGACCTCAACGATCCCAATCCGCAGTGGAGGATAGTCGCCCCGATGAGTGTTCCGCGTCGGCAACACAACGCGGTCCTTCTTCCCGACGGAAAGATCCTCGTGATCGGCGGCAGCAGCGGCGCCGAGTTCGACGACCGCACCTCGCCGGTCCTCCACACCGAGGTCTTCGATCCGGAGACCGAGACCTGGACCATCTGGGCGAGCCATGCGATGTACCGCGGCTACCACTCGACCGCGGTGCTCCTTCCCGACGGTCGAATCTTCGCCGGCGGCGGGCGGCACGACGACACCATGGAGGTCTTCTCGCCCCCCTACCTCTTCAAGGGACCGAAGCCGGTCTACCAGTACGCGCCGAAGTGGTTCGACCCCGACCAGCCCTTCGTGGTCCTCACACCGGAATACGACCGCATCCAGAAGGTGTCTCTGATTCACCTCGGAGCCACCACGCACGCCTTCGACATGGCCCAGCGCTACCTGAGCCTCGAATTCGTCCGCTTCCAGGGCGGACTGGTGGTCAAGGCGCCTCGGAACAACAACGTGGCGCCTCCTGGCCACTACATGCTCTTCTTGGTCGACGACAAGGGCGTGCCCTCGCACGGCGAGATCGTCCGCGTGAGCAATACCACCCGGCCACCGATCGGGATCGGCGCGCCGCACGTGGACGAGGTGCACATCAAGGACACGCACATGGAGATCAAGTGGTGGGCCGAGTACCCCACCCGGGAGGTCGACATCGAGTACTCCGTCGACGGCGGCGCGACCTGGCAGACGATCGTCTCGCGGACGGACAACGACGGCAGCTACATCTGGGTCGTCCCCGAAATGCTGGAAGACAACGTCCGCATCCGGATCCGCGACTCCAACGATCCCAGCCGCGAGGCGATCAACTCCGGCCCCTTCACGATCCTCCCTGGACCGCTGAAGGTTCGCGTCCCGTGGGGCTCGCACTGGAAGTTCTGGGCCGACGGTACCTATCCGGGCGACGGGTGGACCGAACCCGGCTTCGACGACGACGACTGGGAAGAAGGCCACGCCAGCCTGGGCTACGGCCGGACGACCGTCCACACTCTGCTGCCGAAGACGACGCCCTCGCAGCCCAGCGTCTACTTCCGCAGGGAATTCGACATCGACGATCCCGTCATCCTCGCGGCGCGCGTGACCGCCATGCACGACGACGGCATCGCCGTCTGGGTCAACGGCACCCTCGTCCACGAGCGCTACATGGACAAGGGCATGGGCCACGGGATCTACGCGTCCGCGAGCGTCAACGACGAGGTGACCCAGTCCATGTTCGACCCGTCGATCCTCCGGCAGGGCACGAATACGGTCGCCGTCATGGTGAAGAACAACGGGCCCACCTCGCCGGACATCAACTTCGACCTCCAGCTGGAGATCGTCGTCCCGCTGACCCACGACATCGAGATCGTCTATCCCGAGCCAGGCCAGAAGCTGGGCGTCAATCAAGTCGTTCCGATCATGTGGGAGACGATCGGCTACGCCCCCACGGTGGACATCGAGTGGTCGGACGACGGCGGCATCACCTGGAAGGTGCTGGCGAAGAACACGGAGAACACCGGCCGCTTCGAGTGGCAGGTCCCCTCCACGCCCTCGTCCAACCTCATGGTCCGCGTGCTCCGTACCCTGGATCGCTCGACCTACGACGAGATCGGCCCGCTCAGCAGCCACGTGCCCACCAGGACGGTGCTCGTCCCCTGGGGCTCGACCTGGAAGTACAAGGACGACAACAAGGATCCTGGAGACGACTGGCACCGGGCGGGCTATTCCGATGCCTCCTGGCCGCAGGGCGACGCTCCCCTCGGCTATGACTACGGCGGCCTCGGAACCACGCTGCAGAAGACGACGCCGGCCCAGTACAGCACCTATTTCCGCAAGACCTTCACGCTCCCCAACTACATCTCCGGGGCGAGGGTCACCCTGCGGGTCGATGACGGTGCCGCCGTCTGGCTGAACAGCGAGGTCGTGGCGAAGTACAACGTCGGCAACCTCGCGCACGACCGGTACGCCTCCAGCTCCATCAATGCCAGCGACGTGACGATCGAGCTCCCGGTGGAGGCATTCCAGGTCGGGACGAACATCCTGGGTGTCATGCTCAAGCAGGCGGGCAAGACCTCGCCCGACCTCTACTTCGACCTCGAGCTCGAAGTGGACCTCTTGCCCTGAGGGTTCGGGGCCCCGCCGGTCGCGGCCATCCCGCGACCGGCTTGACCTCCGGCCGGCGCCTTTCGAGGAGCCTGTTGCCGTGACCAGCCTGGCGGCGACGGCCGGTTACGACGACCGGCCCCCGACGCCGGCCTTCTTCACGCCGATCTTCGGGCAGAGCGACTCGACCACGCACGCGTCGCAGCGAGGATTGCGGGCGGTACAGGTCCGGCGCCCGTGCCAGACGAGGAGCTGATGGCCCCGCGCCCAGCGCTCTGGCGGCAAGAGCGCCTGCATGTCGAGTTCGATCTCGTCGGGGTCGGTCTCCTCGGAGAAACCGAGACGCCGGGCGAGCCGCGAAACGTGCGTATCCACCGGGAAGGCCGGCTCGTCGAGGGCATGCACCGCCACGACACCCGCGGTTTTCCTCCCCACGCCGGGCAGCCTTTCCAGTTCCTCCCGGGTCCGCGGCAGCCGGCCTCCGTAGTCGCGCTCGAGGATCCGCATCGTCTCCACGATGTTCTTGGCCTTGGTGCGGTAGAGCCCGCAGCGCGAGATGTAGGGGTAGAGGTCCTCCGGCTCGGACCGCGCGTAGTCCTTTGCGCTCCGGTAGGCCGCGAAGAGCGCGGGCGTGCAGCGGTTGACCATGGCGTCCGTGCTCTGCGCGGAGAGCATCACCGCCACGAGAAGCTCGATCTCGTTGGAGTAATCCAGCGCGATCCGCGCCTCGGGCATCTCGCGGTCGAGCAGCTCGACGACGCGCAAGGCCCGCTCCCGCTCGGCGGCGCCCGGATTCCGCCGCGCTCCCTTCCTTCGACCTCGCATGGGCCGGGAGCATAGCGAACGGAGTCGGCGTATGCTGCCGCCATGAAGCTCATCGACCTTCGCTCGGATACCGTGACCCGCCCCTCCCCCGGGATGCGCGAGGCGATGGCGCGCGCCGAGGTCGGCGACGACGCCTACGGCGAGGATCCCACCGTCCGCGCCCTCGAGGAGCGCGTGGCGGATCTCCTCGGCAAGGAGATCGCCGTCTTCGTCCCCAGCGGAACCATGGCCAACCAGATCGCCGTCGGCGCGCTGGCGCGTCCCGGCCAGGAGGCGATCTGCGAGGCCGGCGCCCACGTCTTCGCCTACGAGGGCGGCGCCATGGCCGCGCTCTGGGGCGTCCAGCCCCGGATGCTGGCGGGCGAGCGCGGCATCCTCGCTCCCGAGCAGATCGAGGCCGCCATCCAGCTGCAGGTCCCCGATCACGTCCCGCTCACCGGCCTGATCTGCGTGGAGAACACCCACAATCGCGGCGGGGGCTCGGTCTGGCCCCTCGAGCGCCTCGACGCGGTCTACGCGATCGCTCGGCGGCACGGCATCCCGGTCCACCTCGACGGCGCGCGCCTCTGGAACGCCGCCGCCGCCACCGGCGTGCCTCCATCCCGCCTCGCCGCCGGCGCGACCACGGTGAGCGTCTGCCTCTCCAAGGGGCTGGGCGCGCCAGCCGGCTCCCTCCTCTGCGGCCCGCGCGACCTGGAACGAACCTTCCGGCGGCTGCGGCGACGGCTCGGCGGCGGGTTGCGCCAGGCGGGCGTCCTCGCCGCCGCCGGCCTCTACGCCCTCGACCACCACCTGCCCGAGATCGGCCGCGACCACGTGAAGGCCCGCGCCCTCGCCGAGGCCCTCGCCGCCCTCCCCGGGATCGAGGTCGAGCCGGTGGAGACCAACATGGTCTTCGCGCGCCTGCCCGGGCGGTCGGCGGAGGCGCTCTGCCGGGCGCTGCGCGAGCGCGGGGTCGCCATCAACGCCGTGGGGCCGGAGCGCGTCCGCTTCGTCACTCACCGCGACGTCGGCCTCGAGGACTGCCTGCGCGCCGCCGCGATCACCGGCGAGGTGCTGCGGACGCTGCCCGCCCGGGAGCCCGTCTGAGCACGGCGGCGCCGCCGGCGGGCGAGGCACGGCGGGCGCTGCCTCCGCCCATCCCACCGCCGGCGCCCTCCTGGGCGACCGTGCGCTCGCCCGCCGCCTCGGCCGGAACCGACCCTGCCGGCCGACCCTCGTCGTCGCCCCCCACCGTCGGACCGTTTACGCCGTACCGCGAATCTCCCGCGGCGCCTCCACCGGCGTGGCGTGGTCGGCGAGCCAGGCCTCGATCATCGGGTAGATCTCCTCCGGCGCCGCCTTGCCGAGGAGGAGGTCGCCGTGGCCGTAGTCCTCCCGGGTGCCGTGGGCGCGCCCGACGATCCGGAGCGTCTTGTCCTCGCTGCCGAGGAGCTCGAAGGCCCGCTTCACGCAGGCCGGCGGCGCGAGCAGATCCGCGGTGGCGGCGATGAGCAGCACGGGCGCGCGGAAGGCCCGCATGCGGTCGTGGTAGTTCACCGCGCCGTCGAGCGAGCGGAAGACGTCGTTCGCGATCCAGTCGTGGAACTGCCGCATCACCCCCGAGCTGATGTCCTCGAAGGCCCAGGCCTGGAGCCTCCGTACCACGCGGCCGTCCATGCTCTTCGGCTTCACCGCCAGCTCGGAGAAGGGAAGGTCGAAAAAGCCCATGAAGGGCGCGATCATCCGCGTCACCCAGCGCTGGGGGATCCGGGTGCGCCGCGCCAGGAATACCCCCAGCCGCGCCAGCCGGCGCAGATAGGGCTGGTCGGAAAAGCTTGCGGGCGACCCCACCGCCACCACCCCTCCGGCGAGAAGCTCCTCGTGCGGCGTCCCGCCGAGGGCGTAAGCGAGCATCCCGCCCATCGAATGCCCCACCCACTGCAGGCGCCGGGCGCCGGTCTTGCGAGCGACCGCCTCCAGGGCGGCGGTCACGTCGAAGCGCAGGTGGTCGTCGAAGGAGAAGCCCCAGCGCAGCCCGTTGCGCCGCGACGGGCGGTCGCTGCCCCCGTGCCCGCGCAGGCTGATCACCCAGCAGTCGCGACCCGCCTCCGCCAGGTACTGGGCGAGGCCGTAGGGGGGATCCCAGTCGACGTTGTAGTGGTTCGCCCCCAGCCCGTGGCAGAGGACCACCGGCTCGCGGTAGCGCGGCTCGCCGCGGGGCAGGTAGCGGCGGAGCTGGATCGACCAGCCGTCTGCCGTCCGAACCCGGTGGATCTCGTCCGGCTGGTCGGTCGGCGCGAATCTCCAGCGCCAGAAAGCGTAGTGCGCCCAGGTCAGAAAGCCAAGGGCCAGGGCGCCGAGCACCACGAGGGCGACGATCGCGAGAGGGCTCAGAACTCTCTCCCGCTCCCCGGAAGGGGAGCCATCCGAGGCCATCCTGCCCGCCCGGAGACGCAGTCTCAAGCCCCCCGGGAAGCCGCACGGCGCCGCCACGAGCGCTCGTGAGACGCCACCTCGAACCCCGGCAGGACACCGCCCCGCGCCCGCTGCACGGCGCCTCGATCCCCTGCGGGAGCCCACCTCGAACCGCGGCCAGACGCCGCCTGCGCCCCCGGCGGGACGCCATTCCGAGTCCCCGAAGATCGTTGTCGCGGGAGGAAATCCGTGGTGGTATGGGTTGTTACCCTTTCAGGAGGCCGTCGCATGGCCAGGGACGGCGGCCTCTGGAGAGGCGGGGAGAAGACGCCCGGGGAGGACGGCCATGTCGCGGCGAAAGTGGCTTTACATCTTGCCGAACCTGTTCACGCTCACGTCGATCCTGTGCGGCTTCTACTCGATGAGCCTCTCGGCCTCCGCTCGGGGTCCCGAGGCGCTCTACCCCGCGGCGCTCGCCATCCTCTTCGGCATGCTCCTCGACGGCCTCGACGGCCGGGTGGCGCGGCTGACCCGCACCCAGAGCGCTTTCGGCATGCAGCTCGACTCCCTGGCCGACGTGATCACCTTCGGCGCGGCGCCGGCGCTCCTCGTCTGGAAGTGGGCCCTGCACTCGCTGGGCCTCTTCGGGCTGGTCCTCGCCTTCGCCTTCGTGGCGTGCGGGGCCCTGCGCCTCGCCCGCTTCAACGTCCTGGAGATGCGCGGCGCCAAGGGCGCCTCCGCCTACTTCGTCGGCCTCCCCATCCCGCTGGCGGCGGGCGTCCTCGTTTCCCTCGTCCTCGCCCATGCCCAAAATGCCGGCGAGGCCGAGGTCCCCGCCCTACCGGTGGCCGTCCTGGTCGCCCTCATCTCCTACCTGATGGTCTCCAACATCCGCTACCGGACCTTCAAACAGGTCCGGCTCTCGCGGCGGAACGTGGCCATCCTCGCTTTCCTCCTCACCACCACGGCGGCGCTGGCCATCCGCATCCGGCCGAGCGTCGCCCTGGTGATCATCGCCTCGCTCTACGTCGTCCTCGGGATCGTGGAGGAGATCGTCTTTTTCCGGCGCCGCCGCGAGGAACGGCTGGTGGCACGCGCGGCCCGCGCGGACGGCGGCGCCGCCCTGGTGGAGGACGATGAAGACGACGCCTCTCGAGTCTGATTCACCCGCGCCCGCCGGACGTTCCCTGTCCGACGCCGCGGCCGTGGCCTGGGCGAGCTGCCTGGGCGCGGGGCATTTCCCCGTGGCCTCCGGGACCTTCGGTACCCTGGTGGCCCTGCCCTTCGCCTACCTGCTCACGCTCCTTCCCTCCAGGGGACTGTGGGCCCTCGTCGTCGCGCTCTACGTGGCCGTGACCGTCTGGGCCGCTCACCGCGCCGGCAAGCGCTTCGGCACCGCCGACGCGCGGCAGATCGTGGCCGACGAGTGGGCGGGCTTTTTCGTGGCCATGCTCTTCGTCCCCTGGAGCTGGAAGACCGCGGTCGCCGGCTTTTTCCTCTTCCGCCTCTTCGACGTCCTCAAGCCCTGGCCGGCGAACTACTTCGACCGCCGGGTCCAGAACGGATTCGGCGTGACTTTCGACGATGTCGCCGCCGGCGCCTGGACCCGCCTCGCCCTGGAGATCCTCTCGCGCGCGGGTCTGCTTGGGGCCTAGGCCGTGAACCTCGCCTGCCTCGACCTGGAAGGCGACCTCGTCCCCTCCGCCCTCCGCGAATTCGCGCGGGAATTTCCCGACGCAGCGGTGGAGATCCGGCGCGTGGGTTTCGAGTCGCACCTGCGCCTCGACGTCGCCCCGGGCCTCGCCGCCCGCGCCCGGGCGCGCCTGAAGGAACTCCTCGGCCCCGCGGTCTTCGGCGAGGGCGGCGAAAGCCTCCCCGCCGCCGCGTTCCGTGCCCTGCGCGAGGCACGCCTCCGGGTCGCCTTCGCGGAGTCCCTCACCGCCGGCCTTGCCTCCTCCCTCCTCGCCGACGTCCCCGGCGCGAGCGAGGTCCTCTGCGGCGGGATGGTGACCTACACCGACGAGCTGAAGGAACGCTGGCTGGGCGTCCCGCGCGAGGTCCTCGATACCGTCGGCCCGGTGAGCGAGCCCGCGGCCCGCGCCATGGCGGAAGGCGTGCTCGCCCGATCCGGCGCCGACCTCGCCGTCTCCCTGACGGGATGGGCCGGGCCCGAGCCCGGCGCGGACGGCCAGCCCGCCGGCACGGTCTACCTCGGGCTGGCCAGCCTCGGCGCGCCCACCCGCGTGGAGCGCCGCCTCTTTTCCGGCGACCGGGACGAGGTCCGCCGAAAGGCGGCCCTCCGCGCCCTCGACCTGTTGCGGCTGCGCGCTCTCGGGGCCTCCTTCCCGGCTGCGTGACCGCCGTCGCCTGGCGGCGCAGCGCCCGGCCTCCCCGCAATGCACAGGCCGCTGCCGGGTCCTGACCCACCGGCCCATGCAATACGCCGAAAGTCGGGGTACCATTGGATCGTGGCCAGCGGGATCCGGCATACGCGAGTGCGAAGCGGTATCCGGCTCGACTCCTACGGCCAGTTCTGGCATGACGGCCAGAAGGTGACCCACCCGGGCATCCTCCGGGCATGGCATCGGGGGTTGGAGCGGGCCCCCGACGGCCGGTACCTGATCCGGTTCGGCCACGACTGGGCGTTCGTGCGGGTGGACGACGCCCCCTTCTTCGTCCTTCGAGCGTTCCCGGAAGAAAGAGGGATCCTTCTGCGTCTATCCAACGAGGTCGAGGAGTTCTTGCAGCCCCAGACCCTCGGCCTCTCGAAGGACGGAGTCCTGTACTGCAAGGTGATGGGCGACCACGTCGCCAAGTTTTCCCGCCAGGCACAGGCGGATATCGGAGCGCTCCTCCGGCAAGATGGTGAGCGGTTCCTGTTGGTACTCGACGACAGCACCTGGCCCATCGAAGAGTTCGTACCTGTCCCACCCCCAAGGCCCGAGGAAGGGCCGGCCCCGGAAGACGACGGCCCCCATGCGCTCCATGGCTGAAACCAGGTTTCTTTCTTTCCCCGGTGCATCGCCCGCCTCCCGCCAGGCACCGCTCGGTGTGCGGGCGAACGCACTGGCACAAGGATTTCCTCTTGCACAAGACCCAGCTCGACGAAGCTCTGGAGCCGGTCGAATCCGCCGGCGCGGTTCCGGCGTCGACCGATCCCATCCCCCAGGCCCCCCAGAAGAAGAGGAGGCGACGTCGTTCACGCCGTCGGCGCAAGGCCGGCGCCTCGGCGCAAAACGGAGCGGTTCCCAACGGAGCCTCGACTGAAGCGAACGGCCCGGCAGGCCCCGTCGTCGCGGCCGCACCCGCGGCCGCAGCCGCGCCCGCCGACGCGCTGGCGCAGCCCCAGCCGACGAGTTCCTCGCCCGCCCACCCCTCGGTGACGAGCCGAACGAAGCGGGCCCAGGGGCGCCGGCGCCGCCAGCGCGCCGACCTCGGGTCGTGGCGCGCCGAGCCCCCGGGCGAACGCGGGCGTTGGAGGCCGGGCCAGGCCCAGGCCCACTCGCCCTCGCTGTGGATGGCCTGGAATGCCTTCCGCTTCGGCAAGGGCAACGCCGACCCGGAGTCCTGAAAATCGGACCGCGCTGCCCGGCCCCCCCGGGGCCCCAGCGCGGTCCGGACACATGCGAGGCCCGGGGCAGGCAGGCCCCACGCCAGGCGCCCGGCCCTGGATGCGAATCGCCGGAGTCCGCCTGCCGCATCGGACGTCCAGCTCGCTCGGATTCTCAGCTCCGAGCCACCATCGCCGGGTCGCGCAGGCGCCTCTCGATCACCTCGAGCAGCTCGGGGCGGGCCTCCAGCGCTTCCACGGTGCGCTCCCTCCCCTGCCCGAGCCGCTCCCCCTCGTAGAGGTACCAGGCGCCGGATCGCTCCAGGATCCCCTCCTGGAGGGCAAGCTCGATGAGCTCGCCGGCCCGGTTCAGCCCCGCGTCGTAGCGGATCTCGATCTCCGCCTCGCGGAAGGGGGGCGCCACCTTGTTTTTCACCACTCGCACCCGGCTGCGGGCCCCGACCACCCGATCGCCTTCCTTGACCTGGCCGACGCGGCGGAGCTCGAGGCGGACGGAGGCGTAGAACTTGAGCGCGTTTCCGCCGGTGGTGGTCTCCGGATTGCCGAACATCACGCCGATCTTCTGGCGGATCTGGTTGATGAAGACCACGGTGGTCCGCGTCCGCGCCACCGCGCCCGCCAGCTTGCGGAGGGCCTGGCTCATCAGCCGCGCCTGCAAGCCCACGTGCGCCTCGCCCATCTCCCCCTCGATCTCGGCCCGCGGAACCAGCGCGGCCACCGAGTCGATCACCACGAGATCCACGGCGTTGGAGCGGACGAGGGCATCGGTGATCTCCAGCGCCTGCTCGCCGCAGTCGGGCTGCGAGACCAGAAGCCCCTCCAGGTCCACGCCGATGCGCCGCGCGTAGCCTGGATCGAGGGCGTGCTCCGCGTCGACGAAGGCCGCCACGCCCCCCGCCGCCTGGCAGCGGGCGATGGCGAGCAACGCCAGCGTGGTCTTCCCCGACGATTCCGCGCCGTAGATCTCCACCACCCTCCCCCGCGGCAGCCCGCCGCAGCCGAGGGCGCGGTCCACCGCCAGCGATCCGGTGGGGATCACCTCCACCGGCCGGGCCGCCTCCCCCAGGACCATCACCGAGCCCTCGCCGAACTGCTTGCGGATCCCCAGCAGCACCGCCGCCAGGGCCCGGGCCCTCTCGCCGACCTGCGCCTTCACCTTGTCCAGAGCCGCCATTGCTCGCTCCTCCGACTTCAACCGATTCCCTGGTCCAGGATTCGAAAGGCCGACGCCCGCACCACGTCCTCGATGCCCATCTCCTCGCGGTCCTCGAGGTCGGCGATGGTCCGCGCCACCCGCATCAGTCGGTCGAAGGCGCGCGCCGAGAGCTCCCAGCCGGCGACGATCTCGGCCAGGTAGCGCTCCGCCTCCCGGGTAGGTCGGCACGCCGCGCGGATCAGGCCGGACGGGATGGCCGCGTTCACCCGCGCCGGGCCCATCCGCGGGAAGCGCGCCAGCCGCGCCGCCATCCTCTGCCGCGCGGCCAGGACGCGCGCGCGGACCTCGGCAGAGGACTCGCCCGGCGGGCCGGCGAGCTCCTTGGCGGAGACGGGGCGGACCTCGACGTGCATGTCGATGCGGTCGAGGAGCGGTCCGGAGACCCGGGCGCGGTAGCGGCGGACGGATTCCGCGTCGCAGGTGCAGCGGCCGGGATCGATCACCGAGTAGCGCCCGCAGGGGCAGGGGTTCATGGTGGCGACGAGCTGGAAGGCGGCCGGGTAGCGCAGCGAGACGTGGGCGCGGCGGATGCGGATCTCGCGGTCCTCCAGCGGCTCGCGCAGCGCCTCCAGCGCGTTGCGACGGAACTCGGCCAGCTCGTCGAGAAAGAGCACCCCACGGTGTGCCAGCGAGGCCTCGCCGGGCGTGGGCGGGTTGGCCGAGCCCACGAGACCGGCGTCGCTGACCGTGTGGTGCGGCGCCCGAAACGGCGGCCGCCGGAGGATCCTGCCTCCCGAAAGCCGACCGGCCGCGCTCCACACGGTGGTGGCCTCCAGCGCCTCCTCGAAGCTCAGGTCGGGCAAGAGCGACGGGAGGCGCCGGGCCAGCATGGTCTTGCCAGTCCCCGGCGGCCCGACGAAGAGGAGGTTGTGGCCGCCGGCCGCGGCGATCTCCAGCGCCTTGCGCGCCTCGGCCTGTCCCCGCACGTCCGCCAGGTCGGGCTCGGCGCGGTCGTCCGCGGCCTCGACGGGCCGGGCGCGGGGCAGGGAGTGCTCCCCGAGGAGGAAGGCGACCACCTCGGCGAGGTGGTCGCAGGCGAGGACCTCGATGCCCTCCACCACCGCCGCCTCGGCGGCGCTCGCCCGTGGCAAGACGACGGTCGAAAGCCCCATCTCCTTGGCCTTGGCAGCCAGGCAGATCCCTCCCGGGATGGGCCGGACGTTGCCGTCCAACGCCAGCTCCCCCGCGACGAGCATCCGCGAGGTGTCGACGCGCGCGTCGCGGGCCGCCAGCACGATGGCGGCGGCGATGGGGAGGTCGAATCCGGTTCCGTCCTTGCGCAGGTCGGCGGGGGCGAGATTCACCGTGAGCCTGCCGTCGGGGAACGAGAAGCCGGAGTGCTTGATCGCGGCGCGGACCCGGTGCCGGGACTCGGCCACCGCCCGGTCCCCCATGCCGACGATGAAGAAGCCGGGGAGCCCGCCGGAGACGTCCGCCTCCACCCGGACCGGGTTCACCTCGATGCCCAGCAGGGCTCCCGTGCCGATCCGACAGACCATCTGGCCTCCCATGCGAGCCGGCCCTTCACCGGGTCTGCACCCGCCCGCGCGACACAAGCGCTCGCAAATCGCGCGCGGGCGCGGCGCCGGCTCCGGGAGGCGCGAGAGCAAGGAGGGTGCCGCCGGCAACCACGGTTCCTCAATGGATGATCCGAGTTGGCCCTGGAGAGCGCCGCGGGTACCGGCCCACGGTCGCGGCCCCGTGGCCGGTCGCCGGGCCCGCGCGGCGCGGGGCCCTCCCGGTGCGCGATGCCACGACCCGTGCCGCGTCGCGCGCCCCCAGGCGCCATTTACCAAAAGTGTTCATTATTATTTCAAGATGTTCACGCGATGCCAGGCGCCCTCCCCGGCCGATGCCTCGTCTCCCGAGACGCGGGCTGTGGTAGGAGGGGCGGCATGGAGAACGAGGCGAGGGCGAGGGCGTTGTCGACGGCGGAGCTCGTGGCGCGCAAGCCGGGACCAGGCGAATTCGCCCGGCTGCCGCGGGCGCCGGTGCACGTGGTCTTGTCCAACGTGCGCGGGCTGGCCAACGTGGGTCTTGCCTTCCGCCTCTGCGACAACCTGCGCGCAAAGCGGCTCTGGCTCTGCGGGATCACCGGGCACCCGCTACGCGAGGACGACCCGCGGCCGCGAGAGATCGCCGAGCGCTGCGATCGCGAGATCCGCCGTACGGCGGTGATGGCAGTCCCCTTCGTGCCGTGGAGCTACGAACCCGACGCGGTCGAGGTGGTGAAGAGGCTCAAGGCCGAGGGCTTCCGGGTGGTCGCCGTGGAGCAGGCGGAGGGCTCGATCCCGCTCTTTTCCGCCGACCTGCGTGGGCCGCTCTGCCTCGTCTTCGGGCACGAGCGACTGGGGGTCGAGGCCTCCGTCCTGGAGCTCGCGGACGCGGTGGTCGAGCTGCCGGTCTGGGGGATGGCCAACTCGATCAACGTGGCGATGGCCCTGGCGATCGTGGGCTACGAGGCGGCGCGGCAGAACGGGGGCTGGGGATTGCCACCGACCTAGGCGAGGGAGGAGCGAGGACGCCGCTCGCAGGCCCGCCCGTGGCGTCCGCCTAGAAGAAGGATTCGGAGACGTAGACGATATCCCCCGGCATCAGGAAAAAGTTCGGCTTCTTGCCGGTGCCGATGTCGTCCACGTTCACGCGGATGCGGTGCTCGCGATCGCCGATGGTGCGGGTGACGAGGACGGAGTTCTTGGAGGCCTGCCGGGTGAAGCCTCCGGCCATGGTGATGGCTTGGATCACCGTCATCCGGTCTTCGTAGGGGAAGGTCCCCGGCTTGTTCACCTCCCCGAAGACGAAGACCTTCTGGGAGTTGTGCTCCTTGAGAAAGACGGTGACCTGGGGGTTCTTCAGGTAGCCGTCGGCCAGGCAGGCGGTGAGCCGCTCGGCGAGCGCCGTGGTCGGTCCTCGGGCGTCGACCTTGCCGCAGAAGGGAAAGACCAGGGAGCCGTCCGAGGCGATGCGGTGGTCGCCGGAGAGGCCGGGCTCGCCGACCACGCGGATCTCGACCACGTCACCGCTGCCGAGCGTCCGCGCCGCCACCGTCTCGCCCGGGGGGACGTAGGGCAGCGGCGCGGGAGCGCCCGCGCGCTCGGAACCCGACGTCGCGCAGGCGTCGAGGAGGCTCGCCGCGAGCGCGGCGAGCCCCAACGAACCGAAGCGGATTCGCTTCATGGAAGCGACCGATTCCACCTCTCAGTACCGGACGGCCACGTAGGCGCCGAACTCGCTGCGGTCGTACTCGTACGCGGGAGACTTCGTCGAGCTGACGCGGTTCAGGTAGCCGTAGTTCGCGCCGATCGCGATCCGGTCGCTCGGCTGGTACTCGGGCCCGATCGCGAAGGCGAGGATGTCGTCGGACCGCTCGTCGGGGAAGCCGAGCATGTTGTAGGCCAGCGTCAGCCGGGCGCCAAAGTCGCGGACGAAGCGCCACTGGCCCGACAGGTAGACGCGGTCGTTGGTGTAGTGGAGCAGCCCGCTCGGCGAGGAGTGGAAGTCCCGCCGGTAGCCGACCTGGACGCGGGTATAGTCCGTGACCAGATAGGCGAGCTCGGCGCCGCCGATCACGCCACCGAAGGCGTTGTCCTGGTAGGCCTCGGCCACGCCGAGCTGGGCGCCGTAGCCGACGTTGGCCCGGAACTCGAGCTTGGGGGCGACGAGGCCGACGAAGCCGACGGTGGCGCGGAGGTTGTTGGTGTCGAAGTCCTGGGAGATCTCCTCGAGGTAGTTGTGGATGCCCAGCTTTCCGTCCACCACGATGGCGCTACGGTCGCTCAGCCGGTAGCCGACGTTCAGGCCGACCGTGTTGGTCATGTAGTTCCAGCGGTTCACGTTGACCGGCTCGACCTGCCCCTGGCAGTCGATGCCCGGCGGGCAGGACTCCTGGAAGCGCTCCTCGAAGAACTCGACCGTGTTGGTGAGGGAGGGCCGCAGGCTCAACGCGCCGCCGCCGGGCCGGACGTCGAAGGCGAGGCCGACCTGGTTGCGGTTGCTGATGGTGAGCACGCCGAGCTCGAAGTTGGTCGTGCGGTCGGAGCGGACGAAGCGCTCGTCGAGCTCGATCTGGATGTCGCCCTCGGGGTTCCACAGGCCGTTGAAGCCGAGGTTGGCGTTCAGCTTGCTCTGCCGGCTGGTCCAGGCCTGCTCGGCGCCGGTGTAACCGACGTAGTCGAGGCCGGCCTCGCCCTCGATGGCCAGGGTCCGGGACGGAACGCGCAGGTCGAGCCGCGGCTTGACGTGGAGGACCACGTCGCCGACCTCCTCGAGCTCGCCCGACTCGTTCTGCCCCCACCCCGCGAACGAGTCGTACCGGGTCTCGAACTCCAGCGAGGTGTGGAGACGGCCCGTGCCGAACCGGATGCCGTTGCTGCTGTCGTCGCGCAGCCAGAACCGGGTCTGAGCGCTCGCCTCCGAGGCGTAGGAGATCAGGGCCACCAGCACGCCCACGCCGGCGGCACGAAGCGCCGTGCCCTTGTCGAAGATCTTCACCATTCCCTCCCGACGAATCTCGTTCCTCATCTGGTCGCACTCGCTGCCGGTGGCCGCAGGGCGGGAAGCCCCGCATCTTCACCGCGCCGCTCCCGCTCTCGCGACGAACGCACCGGGTCGTAGGTGCGCGCGGCCGCACCGACCTCCTCCGGCCCGACGCACTCGTACATCTCGTCGCGCAGCTGCTGCACCGTCGTCAGACCCGCCTGCGCGGTCTGGAGGGCCCGCCCATGGGCATCCGCTCCCTGGCTGGCCGCTTCCTCGACCGCCTTCTCGACCGACGCGATCACCTCGCTCATCTCGCGGTGCGCGCCGACGATGCATGTCTGCTTGACGGCATCCTCCCGGGTCTGCTCGGCGAGGCCTTCGACCTCCCTCACGACCTCCCGCATGGACTCGAGCAACGCGCGAGCCCGGGAGAGACCGTCCTGCTGCGCGAGTGCCACGGCCGGCAGAAGCCAGAAGAGGGAAAGAATCGAAATTCTGTTCACGATGTCCTCCCAGCGGTCCAGAATGAGGCGGAACAGTACCCGGGTTGGGCGGTTGTCGTCAAATCCCATGAAATTGGGGAGCCTGGATTCTTGCTGTCGGGAGGGCCTTCGCCCCTCTCGACCGCCCCAGCCCGCCGGGAGATCCCGCTCGACGCACCAACCTCGCCGGGAGGCCCCGCTCGACGCACCAACCCCACCGGGAGGCCCCGCCCGACACGCCAGCCCTTCCGGGAGGCCTTCCGCCCTTCGCGATCGCTCCGGACTTTCGGGAGGCCTTCCGGCCCACTCAACCGCTCCGGACCTTCTGCAAGACCAGCTTGGCGATGGCCTTGAGGGTCTCGAAGACGCCCTCGCCCTTGACGGCGACGGCCGGGAACTCGGGCACCTTCCGGGTGTTGAGCAGCCGCGACAGCTCCTCGACCGGCATCGCGTTGGGCAGGTCCCGCTTGTTGTACTGGATGACCAGGGGGATGGTATCCAGGTCGTAGCCGTGCTCCGCGAGGTTGACCCGGAGGTTCTCCATCGACTCCAGGTTGGCGTCGAGCCGGTCCCTCAGCGAGTCGGCGACGAAGACCACCCCGTCGACGCCCCGCAGGATCAACTTGCGGGAAGCGTCGTAAAAGACCTGCCCGGGCACCGAGTAGAGGTGGAAGCGCGTCTTGAATCCCCGGATCTCGCCCAGGCCCAGCGGGAGGAAATCGAAAAACAGGGTCCGGTCCGTCTCGGTGGCCAGGGCGATCATGTTGCCCCGCGCCTCCGGACTGGTCTTGGCGTAGATGTACTGCAGGTTGGTCGTCTTCCCGCAGAGACCCGGACCGTAATAGACGATCTTGCAGGTGATCTCGCGCAGCGGGAGATTGATGAACGGCACGCCTGCTTACCCGCTAGTTGAAGAGGTTGTCGATGTCCTCGTCCGTGATCTCGGCGAAGGGGCTCGGCAGCCCCATCGCATCCCCACGACGCTGCACCTCGTCGAAGACCTGCGCGAGCTCCTCGCTCGCCTTCTTGACGCGCAGCCGCACCAGCCCCAGGGAGGACCGGGAGTCGAAGATCACCACCAGGATCACCTTCTGCGCCACGATGGAGATGTGAAGGTTGTCCCGCTCTCCCTCGTGGAACAGGATGGAGAACTCCTTTTCGCCCAGCAGCCTGGCGAGCCCGCCGGTGGCCGCGATGTTCCCCGCGGTCAGCGAGGCAAGCGACGTGGTGTCGATGTGGTCGGTGGCGCCGCTGCTGGCGATGAGCTGTCCGTTCTTGTCGACGAGGAAGACCGACTTCGCGTTGGCATCCCGCGTGAGGCGATCGCAGACCGCGGTGATGCGGCGGTACTCCTCCTCGTGGATGACAAACTGCTGAATCATTCTTCTCGCCCACTCGCGAGGCGGCTGACCGAGCCGTCCCGTAGCATTCGGTCTCCCTCTCTAGCAGAGCGCGGCGCGAAGGGGCAAGGAAGTGACGCCGGGAGTCCGCGCCCGCGAGCGTTGCGCTGGCCGATGCGGACGCTATCCTCCCCCGAGCTCCAACGCGGAGAACGGACTTGAAGAAGGTCACCGTCAACACCCTCCGGGAGATGAAGGCGAGGGGCGAGCCGATCGGCGTGCTCACCTGCTACGACGCCACCTTCGCGCGCCTGCTGGAAGCCGCGGGAGTCGAGGTGATCCTGGTCGGCGATTCGCTCGGCAACGTGATCCAGGGCCACAGGACCACCCTGCCGGTGACGGTGGATCACGTCGTCTACCACCTCCAGGCGGTGGGGCGCGGGCTCTCGCGGGCGCACCTCGTCGGCGACCTCCCCTTCATGTCGTACCAGGCCTCGGTGGACGAGGCGGTGGCCAACGCCGGGCGCCTGGTCAAGGAAGGCGGCGCCGAGGCGGTCAAGCTCGAGGGCGGCGCGGAGTTCGCCGACGTGATCCGCAAGATCGTCCGCGCCGGGATCCCGGTGATGGGTCACATCGGCCTTCTGCCGCAGTCGGTGCACCGCATGGGCGGCTACGTGGTCCAGGGCCGCAGCGAGGAGCAGGCGAAGAAGCTCCTGGAGGACGCGCTCGCGCTGGAAGAGGCCGGCTGCTACTCGATCGTGCTGGAGGGGATCCCGGGCGAGCTGGCGGCGGAGATCACCCGGCGGCTCTCGATCCCCACCATCGGCATCGGGGCGGGCCCGTCCTGCGACGGCCAGGTCCTCGTGATCTACGACCTGCTCGGCCTCGACCCCGGCTTCGCGCCGAAATTCGTCAAGCGCTACCTACAGCTCCACGAGGACGTGGTCCGCGCGGTCTCCACCTACTTGAAGGAGGTCAAGGAGCGGAAGTTCCCGGCCGAGGAACACACCTTCGGCCCGGGAAAGACGGGCGCCGTCGCGGGTCTCTACGGCGGCGCCTCCGAGAAGTCCTCATGATCGTCGCCCGAACCAAGGAGGAGATCTTTGGGCCGCTGGCCGCGATGCGCGCGCGCGGGGAGCGGCTCGCGCTCGTGCCGACCATGGGCTACCTGCACGAGGGACATCTCTCCCTCGTGCGCCAGGCGCAGAAGCTGGCGGACCGGGTGGCAGTGACCATCTTCGTCAACCCGGCGCAGTTCGGCCCCAACGAGGATCTCGACCGCTACCCTCGCGACCTCGAGGGCGACCTGGACAAGTGCGAGAAGGCGGGCGTGTGGATGGTCTTCGCGCCCTCCGATCCCCGCGTGATGTACCGGGAGGAGCACTCGACCTGGGTGGACGTGGAGGGCCCGCTCACCGCGGGGCTCTGCGCGGTTCGCCGGCCCGGGCATTTCCGCGGCGTGGCCACGGTGGTGCTCAAGCTCTTCCACCTCTTCCGCCCCGACGTCGCCGTCTTCGGGAAGAAGGACTACCAGCAGCTCGCGGTGATCCGGCAGATGGTCGAGGACCTCGACCTGGCGCCCACCCTGCAGATCGTGGGCGGCGAGACGGTGCGGGAGCCGGACGGCCTGGCGCTCTCCTCCCGCAACGCCTACCTCTCGGCGGACGAGCGCCGACGTGCCCTCTCGCTCTTCCGGGGCCTGAGCCGGGCCCGCAAACTCTTCGAGGGCGGCGAGCGCGAAGCCGCGGCGCTGGTCGAGGCCGCCCGCGCCGTGATCGAGCCGGAGGTCGACCGCATCGACTACCTCGAGGTCGTGGACGCCCGCAGCCTCGCGCCGGTCGAGCGGATCGAGGCCCCCGCCTGCATCCTCGTGGCCGCCTTCGTCGGAACCACCCGACTCATCGACAACGTGGAACTCGGATGAGCGCGCCCAACAAGGATCGGATCCAGCCGGTGGCCGAGAACCGGCGCGCCCGCCACGACTTCGAGCTCGGCGAGCGCTGGGAGGCGGGGCTGGTCCTGCGGGGAAGCGAGGTCAAGTCGCTCCGGGAGGGCAACGTGAATCTCTCGGACGCCTACGTGATGCCGCGGGGAGAGGAGCTCTTCCTCGTCAACATGCGCATCGGTCCCTACAAGGGCGCGGCCGCCTGGGGGCACGAGCCGCTGCGGGACCGCAAGCTCCTGCTGCATCGCGCGGAGATCGACCGGATCGCCCACCGCGTGCGAGAAAAAGGATTCACGCTGATCCCGACGCGTCTCTATTTCAAGAACGGCCTGGCCAAGGTGGAGATCGCTCTGGCTCGCGGAAAGTCGAAGCAGGATCGGCGCGAGGCGCTCAAGGAACGCGAGAGTCGGCGTGAGATCGAGCGCGCCATCGCCGACGCGCGCCGCCGATACCGCTAGGAGCCGGCTGCGGTAGCCGGCCGTCGCGAGGCGGCGGAGGCCTCGGCGAGGACGGCAAGCGCACAGACGCGCGAGGCCGTCGCCACGCCGAGGCGCGAGATGCGAGCACGCCGGCCGCAGCCCCGGATACGTCGGCGCATCCGGCTGGTTGCCGCGACCGGCTCCTAGAAGCTCACGCGCAGGCGGACGAGGTCGGCGTGCCCGGATGCGTTCTCCTCGTCGTCGACGAAGAATTCGTCCCGAGCCTCCATTCGGTCCACGCCGAAGGCCTCGCGCAGCTTGGGGTCGAAGAGGTGCGTGGGCCGCACGTTGGCGATCGCCGCCATCAGGTTTCCCTTGACGTTGGGATTTTCCCGGTGGAGCTCGGCGATGAGGCGCTTGACCCGCTGGCGATGTTGATTCTCCTGGCTCCCGCAGAGCGTGCAGGGAACCACGGGGAAGTTCATCAGCCGCGCGAACTCCGCGATGTCCTCCTCGGCGCAGTAGGCGAGGGGGCGGATGACGACGTTGCGCCCGTCGTCGGAGCGCAGCTTGGGAGGCATGGCCTTCAGCTGCCCCGAGTAGAAGAGGTTGAGCAGCAGCGTCTCGATGATGTCGTCGCGGTGGTGGCCGAGGGCGATCTTGGTGGCGCCGAGCTCCACCGCCACGTCGTAGAGGATCCCGCGCCGCAGCCGCGAGCACAGCGAGCAGGTGGTCTTTCCCGGCTTCACCTTCTCCTTGACGATGGAGTAGGTGTCGCGCCGGATCATCCGGTACTCGTAGCCCTCGCGCCGGAAGTAGTCCTCGATGGCGTGGGCGGGAAAGCCCGGATGGCCCTGGTCCAGGTTGACCGCCACGATCGAGAAGGGGAAGCCGCAACGCTCCTGCACCTTCCGCAGGAGGTAGAGGAGCGTGAAGGAGTCCTTGCCTCCCGACACGCAGACCATGATCCGGTCGTCGGGCTCGACCAGTCCGAAATCCTTGCTGGCCCGGGCGACCTGGTTGAGCAGCACCTTTTCCAGGCGAATCTCGGGGCGAATCGGCATGGCCCAGTTCCTCGTGGCGGTCCTGCTATCAGCCATCCGCCGCGCATTCAACTGCGCCCGACAGCAGGCGGGAGAGCCGGGCGAACTCCTCGACCGAGAGGGTCTCCGCGCGCCGCCCCGGATCGATGCCCGCCGCCTCCAGGGCGCGAGAGATCGCCTCGGGCTCGGCGATCCTCCCGGCGCCCAGGGCGTTCTCCAGGGTCTTGCGCCGCTGCGCGAAAGCGGCCTTGACCAGGCGGCGGAAGAGATCGGGGTCGCCCGGATCGGCCAGGGGCCTTTCCCGCATGCGGAAGCGGATCACCGCGCTCTCCACCTCCGGGCGCGGGACGAAGGCCCGGGCGGGGACGCGGTGGGGGATGTCCACCTCGGCGTGCATCTGCAGGAGCACCGAGAGCACGCCGTAGTCCTTGCCGCCGGGCGAGGCGGCGATGCGCTCGGTGACCTCCTTCTGCAGCAGGAAGACGACCCGTCGCACCACCTCCCGCTGGTCGAGGACGTGGAAGAGGATCTCGGTGGAGAGGTGGTAGGGCAGGTTTCCCACCACGACGAGCGGCTGGCCGCGCTCGCGCGAGAGATCGACGAGGGAGAAGGTGGCGGCGTTGGCCTCGACCACCTCCACGTCGAGGCCGGCCACCTGCTCGCGCAGGATGGGGACGAGGTCGCGGTCGCGCTCCACCGCCACGACGCGCGCGCCGGTCGCCGCGAGGTGGCGCGTGAGGTGGCCGAGCCCCGCGCCGAACTCCACCACCAGCTCGCCGGGGGAGAGCTCGCAGGCGCGGGCGATCGCGGCGAGGTGGCGCTCGTCGGCGAGGAAGTTCTGGCCCCAGCTCTTCTTGGGACGGAGGCCGTGCCGGCGCAGGATCTCGTGCGGGTGCTCCATCAAAGCCTCCAGGCCGGATCGGCGTTGATGGCCAGGCCCGAAGGCGAAAGGCCCCGCCGGTGGCGCAAATAGCCGGCGGCGGCGATCATCGCCGCGTTGTCGGTGCAGAGCGCCTTCGGCGGCAAGAAGACCTCGATGCCCGCCGCCTCGCCCCGCTCCTTCACCAGGGCGCGCAGCCGGCTGTTGGCGGCGACGCCGCCGGCCAGCACCAGCCGATCGAGGCCCTGCTCGCGCGCGGCTCGCACCGCCTTCTCGGAGAGGACGTCGGCGATCGCCTCCTGGACGCTGGCGCAGAGGTCGGAAAGCGCGCGGCCCTGCGGGATGCCGGTCTTCTTCACGTGATAGAGGACGGCGGTCTTCAGACCCGAGAAGGAAAAATCCAGCGTCGGCTTGCGGGCAAGCCCCCGGGGAAACGGGATCGCCTCGGGATCGCCCGAGGCGGCGAGGCGGTCGATCACCACGCCGCCGGGATAGGGAAGTCCGAGGAGCTTGGCGACCTTGTCGAAGGCCTCGCCGGCGGCATCGTCGAGGGTCTGGCCGAGGAGGCGGAGCTCGCCCTCGCCCTCCACCGCGTAGAGGCTGGTGTGTCCGCCGGAGACGACCAGGCCGAGGAAGGGAGGCTCGGGAAAGCACTCCGCCAGGCGGATCGCCCAGATGTGGCCCTCCAGGTGGTTGACCCCGACGACCGGCTTGCCGGTCGCCCACGCCAGCGCCTTGGCCGCCTGCACGCCCACGAGCAGCGCGCCGACGAGGCCGGGGCCGGTGGTGACGGCGAAGAGATCGATGTCCGAGAGACCGACCCCCGCCTCCTCCAGCGCGCGGTCGACCACCGGCAGCACCCGCCGCATGTGGTTGCGAGAAGCGAGCTCCGGCACCACCCCGCCCCACTCCCGGTGGATCTCCACCTGGCTGGAGACGACGTCGGAAAGCCGCTCCCGGCCGTCCCGGACGACCGCGGCGGCCGTCTCGTCGCAGGATGTCTCGATTCCCAGGATCAGCATCTTCAGGAGCGCCGGAAGAGGAAGGAGAGCCAGCGGGGCCGGCGCTTCTTGCGCGGCTGGCCGGGGATGGGGCCGGTCTCCCGCGACCAGAAACTCTCGCGCGTGGGCGGCTCTTCCGAGCGCGCGCGCTCGCCGCCGCGAATGCCGCGCGGGCGAAGCACCGCCGCGGTGGTGCGCGGGGCATAGGAAAGGCTGCGCGCGGGCGGGGCCTCCCGCGGCTCCGGCGGCGCCGGGGCGGGCCGGGCGGGGTCGCGCGCGGGCGGCGCGCCGGGCGCGGCCCCGGCGGCCCGCGGAGAAAGCGGGGGCGGGGTCGACGCCGCGGCCGTCGCGGGCGAAGGCGGTGCGGCCTTCCCGGGCGACGGCGCCGCGGTCCGGGAGGGCGGCGGCGCGGACGAGGTCGGCGCCGCGCTCGCGGGCGGCTCCGCCGGGAAATCGGCATCCGGCTCCTCCGGGACCGGCGGCTCCCAGCCGGGCAACGGCGCGTAGACGGCGGTCGCCTCCGGCTCCGGGACGGGCTCCTCCTCGGGCTCCGGGGACGGCGACGCGGTCGGCGGGTCGTCCGGAGCGGAGAACCACGAACCCTCCTCGCGCCGCCTCTCCTCCGCCACCAGGATCCCGCCCTCGTAGAGCTGCTGGATCGCGGTCAGCATGGCGAGGTCGTCGCCCGACTCGTTCTCCCGCAGCGCCGACTCGATGCTCCGCCCCTCCTCGAAGAGGCGCAGCACCGGATTCAGCTCGTCCGGCAGCTCGGCCAGGCGAGCGGCGAGCCGCTGCGAGTCGACGACGAGCACAGTGGACGCGGGCGGGAGCACCTCGAGGATCCGGCCACACTCGTCGATCCGCCGCATGCCCTCCATGAGCGCGCCCTGCGTGGAGGTCTGGATGCGGTTCGGGCGGTCGACCGGGGCGAAGTCGATCTCGAAGGTGCCCTCCTGCCAGTTGAGCAGGCGGTAGAAGGCGTGTTCGCCCACCAGGCGGCCGAGCTCGGCGTCGAGGATCTTGCCCTCGCGGAAGTAGACGCGCGCCGTCTCGCCGGAGGGCTGGGTGAAGCGGATCGTCCCCGTCTTCCGGCTCATCTCGAAGGTCTGGACGAGGTCCACCACGCCCATGTCCGCGAGGCTGCCGGAGAAGGCCCGGGCATCCCGCCGCTCCAGGAGTTCCTTCTCCCGCTTCTGGGCGAGCATCGTCAGCCGGGTGACGATCTCCTTCACGTAGATCGGCTTGGTGAGGTAGTCGTCGGCGCCGAGCTCGAAGCCCCGCACCTTGTCCTCCACCGAGCGCTGCGCGGTGAGGAAGATGAAGGGGACGTCCTTGTAGCGCGGATCGGACTTGAGCCGCTGGCAGAGGGCGAAGCCGTCGAGGCGCGGCAAACGCGTGTCGGAGACGACCAGGTCGAAGCTGGAGGCGGCGCACTTTTCCAGGGCGTCGTAGCCATCGACGGCCGTGGTCACGGAAAAGCCCGCCTTGCGAAGGCTCACCTCCAGGACGCGCAGGTTGCGCGCGTCGCTATCGACCAGGAGAAGATGCTGCTTCGCCACCGTGCCTTCCCTGTGCGCGGGCTCATTTTCGAGCCGGCCCCATCGTCATGCGCCGGATCTCGAGGAGACGGAGCTCCTGGCGGGCCTCCCGGTGGTGCGGGTTGCTCGCGAGCGCAGCCCGGAACCGGCGCTCCGCCAGATCCGTGTCCCCGTCCAGCCGGGCGAGGGCACCGGTGTAATAGCAGACCGCATCGCAGTCGGGGAAGGCGTGGTAGAGGGCCTCCAGCTCCCGTCGCTGGCGCTGGGGGTCGCGGTTGTCGGGGTCGTTGTACGCCGCCCAGAGCGCGTGGGCCCGCAGCTCGGGCGTGTCCCGGATCTGCAGGGCGGCCTCGAGGGCGCGCCGCGCCTCCGCCCACTGGCAATCCGCCAGCGCCGCCAGCCCCTCGGCCCGGAGCTTTTCCCATCTCCGCTCGTCGGCCACGTGGCGCTGCCCCGTGCGCAGCGTCTCGTAGGCCTCGCTGAGCGCTGCGAAGATCTTGCGCAGGTCGGAGCGGAGGTGGTCGAGCTCCGGCGGGATGCTGTCCGGGTGCAGACGCTTGGCCGCCAGCAAATAGGCCCGGCGAACCTCCTCCGGAGTCGCGTCCTCCATCAGCCCCAGCTTGCCGTGGGGCGAGAGGCGCGGGAGGAGGTCGAGGGTTTCCTTGACCCACTTCTCGAAGAGCTCGGGTTCCCCGGGGGGCAGCTTGAGGCGGGGCGCATCCTCGGCCGGGGCGCGGGCGAAGGGAGTGCCGCCGATGGCCTGGAAGGCGCGGCGCATCATCCGCAGGCGCCGCTCCCCGACGGGCGTGGACTCGCCCGTCGCGCGCGGGCGCTGCGGCGTCGGCTCCTCGGCCGCCCGCGCTCCCGTCGAGGGCTCGGCGAGCGATCGCTCCGCGGACGAGACCGCGGCGCCGGCGGGCCCGGACGTCGCCGGGACCGGCCGCGCGATCTTCGGCGTGGTCCCGTCGACGGCGCCGGGCGGCGTAGGCCCGGGCGATAGGCTTCTCGGCGTCGGCGTCGCCGGGCCGGGCGTCACCTCCGGGACCGGCGTCCGGGAGAGCGGGTCGCCCGCCTCCACCGGCGCGAGCACGCCCATGAGGAAGAGGGCGGCGGACAGCGCGTAGACCTGGGGGAGATCGAGCCCCGAGAGGGCCAGGATGTCGGCGAGGGGTCGGGGCTCGGCGAGCTTGGCGACGAAGAGGCCCTCCGCCTCGTCGAACTGGAAGTAGCCGGCGTAGCGCTCCCAGCCCGGCCGCAGCCGCAGGGCCGGATACTTCGTGCCCGCGCGAAGGATCCGCCGCGCCACCGGGGCGCCGGTGGGCATGGCCAGCGCGTCGAGGATGGCCCGGTGCGCGGAGATGCGGATCTCGTCCGTCCAGGTGGGCAGATCTTCGCGAGGCGTGAAGGTGTAGGTCCCCTCGGTGAGCCGGGAGAGGCTGCGCAGATGGCTCAGGTGGTGCAGAGCCAGGGCGGTCCTAAGCTGCTCCTCGGTGAGAAAGCCGAGGGCGACCAGCGCCTCGCCCTGCTTGCGCCCGTCGGCGACCGCCACCAGGCTCCGCTCCAGGGCGCGGATGTCGATCCATCCCAGCTCGAGGAGAAACTGTCCGAGCGGCTTGAAACGAAAGAAGACCTCCGCGCCGCAGGGCTGGCCGTTGCGAAAATAGACGCGCGAGATCCCCCCGTTCGCTTCGATGCGAAGCTCTCCGGTTACACGTATCCGCAGGGCCTCGATCAGTATGGCTGCCAGCGGCGAGGCCGAAAGGTCACCGGAATTCAGGTCGCAAAGCGCCCTGGACACGCGGCGAATGTTAGCTTGCGCCACGGATCGCCGCCATCCCTTGTCTCAGCGCTTCGTACACCGCGATGCCGACGGATGTGGATAAGTTGAGCGAACGGAGGCCGGAGCGCTGCGGGATGGCCACGGTGCGTTGCGGGTATCGCTGCAAGAGCTCCTCGGGAAGCCCCTTCTGCTCCGAGCCGAAGACGAGGTGGTCGCCCGGGCGGAAGCGCGTCTCCCAAAGGCAAGTGGTTCCCCTTCCGGTGAAGAGGTGAATGCGCTCCGGGTCGATCGTCTCCTCCCAGGCCTCGAGGCTCGGATGAATCCGCGCCACCACCTCATCCCAGTAGTCGAGGCCGGCGCGGCGCAGATCCTTGTCGGCGATGGAGAAGCCCAGCGGCTCGACGAGGTGGAGCCGACAGCCCGTCACCGCGCAGAGCCGGGCCACGTTGCCCGTGTTGGGCGGGATCTGCGGGTGGACGAGGACCACGGAGAAAGGCGGATCGAAAGGTGGAAGGTGGTGCCTCATGGTAGCGTGAAGCCATGTGGGCCGCGAAAAACGAGACCTCGGGCGCGAGGATTGGCGACCGCATCCGCGTGGCGCGCACCTGTTTCGCGCGGCTTTTCGGCCTCCTCTTCCGCCCGCCGCTCGGCGAAGGAGAGGGCCTGTGGATCGAGCCATGCCGAGCGATTCACAGCTTCGGGATGCGGTACGCCATCGACGCGATCTTCGTGGATCGAGAAGGCCGCGTGATCGCCGTCGTCGAGGAGCTGCGCCCCTTTCGCGCGACCCGCGTCTTCGCCCGCGCCCGTGCGGTGCTCGAGCTGCCCGCGGGCACCGCGCGGCGAAGCGGGACGCGCGTCGGCGATCGCATCCGCCTTCATCCGATCTCCGGAAAGGCCACGTCGCATTCGAGTCGACCGGAGACGCGCGCGCCGGGGAGGACCACCGCCTCCGGCCCCACCTCTGCCCCCGCCTCCACGCGCGCGCCAGGGCCGATCCAGGCGGGCGCGTGCAGCCGCGCGCCCTCCTCCACCACCGCGTCCGGCGAGGCGACCACCTCTGCGACCGCCTCGAAGCCCGGCAAGCGATAGCGGCCGCGCAGCAGGTCGAGGTTGGCCTGCCGGTAGCGCTCGGGAGTTCCCACGTCGGACCAGCTCCCCTCCTCGATCACGCAGCCGAGGACGCGCTCGCCCCGCAGGATCAGGAGCACGTGACCCTGGCGGTTGATGCAGGAGGGCCCCTCCGGCGGAAGCGCGTCGAGGACGCGGGGTTCGAGGAAGTGGATGCCCGCGAAGAGATAGGGCCTCCCCTCCCCTTCGCGCCCGTGCCCGGCGATGCGCAGCACCTCACCGTGCGCGTCGATCTCCACCGGCGCGAAGCCGGCGCCCGCGGGCATCGGGCGAAGCACCATCGTGGCCGCGGGCCGCTCCGCGCGGTGCCGCGCCAGCGCGGGGGCGAGGTCCATGTCGGTGAGCACGTCGCCGTTGACCAGGACGATGGTCTCGCCGCGATCCAGGAGGGGCCGGGCCGCCACCAACGCCCCGCCGGTTCCGAGCGGCTCCGGCCGCTCGAAGCTGAGGTGCAGGCGTAGGCCGAGCTTCTCGGCGGCGCGCCGCGCCACTTCCGCCACGACCTCGGCGCGGTGGGCGGCGTTGACGACGACCTCGGTGACGCCCAGGCGGCGCACCAGCGCCAGGTTCTGCTCGAGGAGCGTGCTTCCCAGCAGGGGGAGCGCCGGCTTCGGGATCGCCTCGGTCAGCGGGCGGAGGCGCGTGCCCAGCCCGGCGGCGAGGACCATGCCGATCATGCGAGCTCCGGCACGTGGCGAGCGAGGACCTCCCGCAGCGGCTCCAGCGCGGGCAGGCGGGAGAGCGCCGCCCGGACGTAGCCGAGCGAGGGCTTCACGTAGGGGAGGAAGGAGGAATTGCCCTTGACGCGGTCGATGAAGACGAAGCGGCCGGCGTCCTTGAGCTTGCGCTGCACCGTCTGCAGGTGGAACTCGCCGAGGAAGGTTTCCGGATCGAGGGCCGGCCCGCCCGCCTCGCGCAGCGCCTCCACGTAGCGCAGCACGAGTCGCTCCACGAGCTCCAGGGGAAGCTCGACGTAGGAGTCGCGCAGCAGGGCGACCAGGTCGTAGGCGTGCGTGCCCAGCAGCGCATCCTGAAAATCGATGACCGCGAGCTCTCCGTCCGGAAGAACCATGAGGTTGCGGCTCTGGTAGTCGCGATGGGTGAAGCCCTTGGGGAGCGCGTCGAGGGTGCGGCAGAGCGAATCGGCCTCGCGGGCGAAGCGCTCCGCCTCGCGCGCGTCGAAGCGGTCGCCGACGATCCACTCGCGGAAATGCTCCATCTCCCAGCGGAGCAGATCGAAGTCGAAGCGGCGGCGGAAGGCGACGCAGGCCGGGTCCGGCGCGCGGTCTGCGCGGGCGCGCAGGGCGGCGAGCAGATCGACCGCCCGGGCGTAGAGGGCTTCCCGATCCGAGTCGGCCAGCGCGAGTTCGAAGGTGCGATCCCCGAGGTCCTCCAGGACCATGACCCGCGCCTCGGGCTCCCAGCGGAGGATGGCGGGGACGCGGACGCCGATCCCGCGCAGGTAGCGCTGCACCTGCACGAAGGGCTCCTCCGCCTCGATCCCGCCCTTCGTGGCCTCCTCGGCGCGGGGATCCTTCGGCGCCACCATGGCGATCACCGAAAAGTCCGGCCCCTGCACCCGGTAGTAGGCGCGGGCCGAGGCGTGGCCCGCCAGTCGCCTCACCGTCCAGTCGGGATCCGCCGAACGGCCGAGCGCCGCCGCCACCTGCGTCCTCAATCCTTCGAGCTCGTCCATGCTCTTCCCCGCGTTGACCGGGATCGGCCGCTCTTTTATACCCGTCACCATTCGGGAGGAATCGTGGAAATCTGCAACAACATCCTCGAAGCGATCGGCAGGACGCCCCTGGTCCGGCTCAACAAGCTGGTGGGCCCCGAGGACGCCACGGTTCTCGTCAAGTGCGAGTTCCTCAACCCCGGAGGCGCCATCAAGGACCGCATCGCCGTCCACATCATCGACAAGGCCGAGAAGGAGGGCCTGCTCAAGCCGGGCGGCACCATCGTGGAGAACACGAGCGGCAACACCGGCGCGGCCCTGGCGATGGTGGCGGCGGTCCGCGGCTACAGGTGCATCTTCACCATGCCGGACAAGATGTCCAAGGAGAAGATCGACACGCTGCGGGCCTGGGGCGCCGAGGTGGTCGTCACCCCGACCGCCGTCCCCGCCGACTCGCCCGAGTCCTACTACGAGACCGCCAAGCGGATCGCCCGCGAGACGCCCAACGCCTTCTACGTCAACCAGTACCACTCGCTGGACAACGTCGAGGCCCACTACCTGACCACCGGACCCGAGATCTGGGAGCAGACCGGCGGCAAGATCGACGCCTTCGTGGCGGGCCTCGGCACCGGCGGCACCATGTCGGGGACGGGGAAATTCCTCAAGGAGAAGAACCCCAAGATCCTCAACGTGGGCGTCGACCCGGTGGGCTCGGTCTACGCGGAGTACTTCCGCACCGGCAAGCTCCCCGAGCCCCACACCTACAAGGTGGAGGGGATCGGCGAGGACATGCTCTGCGGCGCGATGGACTTCTCCGTCCTCGACGACGTTCGCGTGGTCGACGACCAGACCTGCTTCACCTGGGCGCGGAGGCTCGCCCGCGAGGAGGGCATCTTCGCCGGCGGCTCCTCGGGCGGCGCCGTGGCGGTGGCGGTGCAGCTCGCCAAGGAGCTGGGCAAGGGCAAGGTGATCGTCGCCATCCTCCCCGACGGCGGCAAGTCGTACATCTCGAAGTTCTACAACGACGACTGGATGCGCGCGAACGGCTTCTCCATCGAGGACTGACGCCGCGATGCCAACGCACTCGCGCATCGTTCGCTTCGAGAAGGAGGGGCGGCCGGCCTGGGGGCGCGTCGACGCCGCGAGTCTGGTGACGCGCCTCTCCGACGCGCCGTGGCGGGGCGGCAAGCCGGTCGGCGAGGTCGATCGCCTCGACGAACTCCGGCTGCTCGCGCCGGTCGAGCCCTCGAAGATCGTCTGCGTGGGCCGCAACTGCGCGGAGCACGCGCGGGAGCTCGGCAACGAGCTCCCCGAGCAGCCCCTGCTCTTTCTCAAGCCCCCCTCCTCGGTGATCGGCCCCGGTGCGACGATCGAGACGCCGCCGGGGGTGGAAGACCTGCAGCACGAGGCGGAGCTGGCGGTGGTGATCGGCCGCCGCTGCCGGAACGTCTCCGAGGCGGAGGTCCCCTCCGTCGTCTTCGGATTCACCTGCCTGAACGACGTCACCGCGCGCGACATCCAGCGGCGGGAAAAGCACCTCACGCGCGCCAAGAGCTTCGACACCTTCTGCCCCGTCGGGCCATGGATCGCCGAGGGATGGCGCGATCCCGCGAGCCTGGCGATCCGGTGCCGGGTGAACGGCGAGCTCCGCCAGGACGGCAACACGCGCGACATGGTCTTCTCCGTCGCCGCGCTCGTCTCCTTCGTCTCGCGCGTGATGACGCTGGAGCCGGGCGACCTCCTCGCCACGGGCACGCCGGCCGGCGTCGGTCCCCTGCGCCCCGGCGATCGGGTCGAGGTGGAAATCGAGGGGATCGGCACCCTGGTGAACGCGGTGCAGTAGCGCGCGGGAACGGCCGGGCGCGGCCGCGGTGCAGGAGACGCCCGGTCGAGTCGATTCACGCCACAAGTCCCCAGGAGGCCGTCGCGGTCACGGCTGGTGGCTCCAACCGGCTCCCGGCCCGCCACGCGCTCGGCGCGCCCGACCTTCGAGGATGCGGGGTTGTGCTATAAGGGGCCCCCCGCGCCCTCGGGGTGCGCTGACGAAGGAGAGAGCCATGTCCGCCGGCGAGCGCAAGTACCGCTTCGATACCCTGGCCATCCACGCCGGACAGCAGCCCGATCCGACCACGGGCGCGATCATGACGCCCGTCTACCTGACCTCCACCTACGTGCAGACGGGTCCGGGCGAGCACAAGGGCTTCGAGTACAGCCGCACGCAGAACCCCACGCGCTTCGCCCTGCAGGACTGCGTGGCGGCGCTGGAGGGAGGCAAGTTCGGAGCGGCATTCTCCTCCGGCCTCGCCGCGATGGACTGCCTGCTGCACGGCCTGAAGGCCGGCGATCACGTCGTCTGCTCGGACGACCTCTACGGCGGCTCCTTCCGCCTCTTCGACAAGGTCTTCTCCCACATGGGCCTGGAGTTCTCCTACGTGGACATGACCGACGTGGAGAACATCCGCCGCGCGGTGCGCCCGGGGAAGACCCGGATGATCTGGGTGGAGACGCCCACCAACCCGATGCTGAAGATCGTCGACCTGCGGGCCGTGGCGGCGATCGCCCGCGAGACCGGCGCGATCAGCGTCTGCGACAACACCTTCCTCTCTCCCTACTTCCAGCGGCCGCTGGAGCACGGCATCGACGTGGTGGTCCACTCGATGACCAAGTACCTCAACGGCCACTCGGACGTGGTCGCCGGCTGCCTGATCACCAACGACGAGAAGCTGGCCGAGGGGATCTACTTCCGCCAGAACGCCATCGGCGCGGTGCTCGGGCCGATGGATTCTTTCCTGGTGCTGCGCGGTTTGAAGACCCTGGGCGTGCGGATGGAGCGCCACCAGGAAAACGCCAGGAAGGTGGCCGAGTTCCTCTCCTCGCACCCCAAGGTGCGGAAGGTGATCTGGCCGGGACTTCCGTCGCATCCCCAGCACGAGCTGGCCCGCCGGCAGCAGACGGGCTTCGGCGGCATGCTCAGCTTCGAGATCGACGGCGGCCTCGCGGCGGCGGATCGGTTCCTGCGCCGGGTGAAGGTCTTCGCCCTGGCGGAATCCCTGGGCGGCGTGGAGAGCCTCGTCGACCACCCCGCGAGCATGACCCACGCCTCGGTGCCGAAGGAGCGCCGGGAGGCGCTGGGCATCACCGACGGCCTGATCCGCCTCTCGGTCGGCATCGAGCACGTCCAGGATCTGATCGACGATCTGGAGCAAGCGCTTTCCGCGGTCTGAAACCCCATGGCGAGCCGAACGAAGAAGGCATCCGAGAAGAACCCCATCGAGTCCTGGGCTCCCCCGGAGATCCCGCGGCCCCCGCTGGAGGGCAAGGCCTCCGACCCTCGGCTCTCGGCCGCCCTCGCCGCGAGGGAGCGGTGGCACGGCCGTAGCGGTCGTCCGGCGCTCAAGAGCTCGACACAGGCGGTCGCCTTCGTCCGGGAGCGGCGCCTCGTCCTGCCCACCCTCCCCTCGGTCCTTCCCAACCTCCTCGATCCGATCGTCGGCCGCGCGCTGACCCCCGAGGAGCGCAAGGAAAGCCAGGCGGTCAAGACGCTGCAGTCCTGGATGCCGGAGATCCGCAGCACGCCGGACATCACCGAGATCCGCCTCTGCTTCCAGCGACCGACGCTGGTGCAGGCCGACCTCTGGGCCTGCCTCAAGCCGATCGCGCAGGCGCGCGAGGAGGAGGCGCGCACGAACCGCAAGCTGCCGCCCGAGGTGCGCGAGGCGCTGGAGATCCTCGATCGCCGCAAGACCATCCCCATCGACCGGCTCGGCGAAATGCTCGACCTCTCCGACTCGGACGCCGAGCGGCTGGTGGGCTACCTGGAGAGCCAGCTCGTCGTGATCAGCCGGACGGAGTACGACGAGGACGAGGAGAAGGACGTCCGCGTGGTCGAGTCCTTCCCCCGTTGGCTCGAACGCGCTCCGCGCATGGAGCGCGTCGTTCCGCTGGAGCGCTCCTGGACGATCCTCTTCCTCGCCGCGCTTCGCTCCGCGGTGACGCTGTGGAGCGCCGACCTCGCCGTCCTCTTCCCGTGGACGGACGAGGAGCGGGAGCGGGCCATCCAGGAGTCGATGAATACCGGCATGGTGATCCCGTACGAGGAGGAGGGCCAGGTGGTCTACGTGGCCTCCCCCGTCCCCCGCTGAGGCGGCTCCTCCGCGAGCCGGGCCCGGATCTCCTCGACGAGGACGCCCGCCTCGAGGCGCGCGGTTTCGAGGGCCGAAAGCAGCGCCTCGACGCCTCTCGCGCCCGCCGCGAAGTAGGAGCGCAGGCGGTCGAGCGCGTCGGGGCGCGACCACCAGCCCTCGCCGAGGGTCCGGGCGAGCTGGGCCGCGAGGAGCTCGCCGCGAACCGCCTCGGCTGCGGCCACCAGGTCCAGGCTCTCCAGGCGCGCCCAGGCCCCCGGGACGGGGAAGCCGAGCGCGCGGCCCATCCAGCGCGCATAGGCCCGCTCCGCCGCCGCGAGGTCGCCGGGCGCGAGGCTGCGCTCGTGCTCGATGCGGATCGCCGCCGCATGGCGGCGAACCGAGAGGAGTCGGCGCAGGGCGAGCGCCGCCGCGCGGGCCCGGGCCTCGGCTCGGGTCATCTCCCCGATTCCGGTCAGCCAGGCAGGATCCTCGGAGATGCGCGCGAAGAGAGAGGCGAACGCGCGCGTCGCCGCCTCCGGCGCGAGCAGGACGCCTTCCTGGCCGGCGTGGGCGGAAAAGAGGGCGCAGCCCGCGTCCGCGAGCAGCGCGTGGTGGCTGCGTCCGCCGCCCGCGGGGACCGCCAGCCGCGCCTTCTCCGGACCGGGCAGGCAGAGCGAGCGCCCCTCCTTGCCCTCGCGGCTTTCCGCATCGACGAGGAGGCCCGGGACGCGCTCGAGCGAGATGCCCATCGCCTCCAGGGTGAGGCGGAGGGCCTGCTCCGGCGTTCGCGTCCGCAGCGGCAGGTCCATGCCGGCGCCGTGAAAGACGAGCGGCAGATCCTCGCGGCGGACCTCCTCGAGGGAAAGCCCGATCTCGCGCGCGACGGCGGCGCCGAAGGCCTCGCGCCAGAGCGCGTCGGTCGATTCGAGGACGGCGTCGGCGATGCGCAGCAGCTCCTCGGGCGAGGCGCCCGCCAGCGCCGCCAGCAACGCGAAGGGCGAATCCCAGCCGAGCGCTCGCGTCGCCGCCTCCAGCGCCGCTCGCTGCGCCTCGAGGAGAGGAAGGAGCTCCTGGCTCGCGTCCAGCACCTCGCCGGCCAGGCGGCGGCGCTCCGCCGCCTCCGACCCGTTCGCCGCGGCCCGCAGCCGGGCGAGGAGTTCGAGGCGGAGTTCGCGCAGCCGCTCGTCCTCCGCCTTCGTGGCGCGCCCGATCACCTCGCCGGCGAGGAAGGCGAAGAGCCGGCGGTACTGCCCGAGTTCGTCGTCCTCGTGGACGGCGACCCGCTCCACCGCCCGCGCCGTCGCCGGCTCGAAGAGGAAATCGGGTGGTTCCTCGGTCGGCGGCGCTTCCTCGCCGAGCCAGAGGCTCCACAGCATCTCCGCCTGCCGCTCGAGATGGCGCGCCGCCTCTTCCCACGCCCGCGCTGCGAGCCCGCGATCCTCCTCGGTCGGCGGGGGAACGGCGCGCGGCGGAACTTCGGGCTCGGCGGCCACGACGGTCTCGACGGAAGGCCCGGGCGAGGAGGCGCAGGCGGCCGCGCAGAGGACCAGCGCGACGAGCCGCGCGGGACGGGCGAGTTGCATGGGGCCCTTGTAGCGCCATCGCGCCCCTGTCGGCAATCGCGCGCTCCATGGTAGAGCGCAGGCATGCGCGGCACGTTGCGAAAGCAGGCGGCGTCGAGAGCCCGCCAGATGCTCTACCGGGTCATCCGCGACTACTTCGCCGACGAGGGCTTCGACGAGGTGGAGACTCCCCTCCTCGTCCCGGCCCCCGGCATGGAGCTGCACATCGACTGCTTCGAGACCCGCTTCGTCCCGCAGATGGGGGCGCAGGGCGGTCGAAGGCGACTCTGGCTTCACGCCTCGCCGGAGTTCGCCATGAAGCGGCTCCTCGCCGACGGTTGGGAGCGGATCTTCCAGATCACCAAGGCCTTCCGGAACGGCGAGATCGCGCAGAACCACAACCCGGAGTTCACCATGCTCGAGCACTACCGGGTGGTGCGCGAGGAGGAGGGCTACGCGCCCCTCCTCGCCGACCTGGAGGAGATCGGCGTGCGGGCGGCGCGCGTCATCGCGGGTTCCGAGCGGATCCGCTGGCGCGACGCCGAGGTGGACCTGCGGCCGCCGTGGCGGCGGATGACGGTGCGGGAGGCCTTCGCCGAGTACGCGGGCGTGGATCTCCCTCTCGACGGGGACGCGGGGCTCCTGCGCGAGCGCATCCTCGCCGCGGGCCTCGACCCTGGGACGGCCGAGACCTACGACGACCTCTTCTTCAGCGTCTTCCTCTCCTTCGAACCCCGGCTGGGCCGGGACCGGCCCGTCTTCCTCGTGGACTGGCCGGCCTCCATGGCCTCGCTGGCACGGCTGCGCCGCGACGACCCGCGCGTGGCGGAGCGCTTCGAGCTCTACATCGCGGGCGTGGAGCTGGCCAACGGCTTCTTCGAGCTGAACGACGAGGCGGAGCAGCGCCAGCGGCTGGTCGAGGAGCGCGAGGCGCGGCGCCGCCTCGGCCGCACCCCCTATCCGCTCGACGAGCGCTTCCTCGAGGCGGTGGGGCGACTTCCTCCCTCCGCCGGAGTGGCCACCGGGCTGGACCGGCTGCTCATGGTCCTCGGCGGATGGACGAGCATCGAGGAGGTGCTGCTCTTCCCCGCGGTCGAGGAGTACGCGGTGGCAGAAGAGGTGCCGAGGGTGTAATACCGGGGCTTAATGGGATCGCTAGCGAGAGGACTGATCGCGGTCGGCGCCATGCTCGTCCTCGCTGGACTGGCGCTCCTGCTCCTCGAGAAGTTCCCCGGCATCAAACCGGGCAGACTTCCGGGCGACATCGCCATCGAGAGGGGGAACTGGCGGATCTACTTCCCCCTGGGGACGTCGCTGCTCGTCTCTCTGTTGCTTTCGGTTCTGCTCTCGCTCGTTTTCTGGATTTTCACGCGCCGTTAGGCGACGGTCGGCTCGGGTGGTCGGGCGGACATGGCGGACTCCTTCAAGCCGGAACTCTTCGGGAAATTCTTCCTCCTCCAGCGGCTCGGCGCGGGGGGCATGGCGGAGATCTTCCGTGCCAAGACTGCAGGCGCGGGCGGCTTCGAGAAGGAGCTGGTCGTCAAGCGCATCCTCCCGTCGCTCTCCTCGGATCAGCAGTTCATCCGGATGCTGATCAACGAGGCCAAGCTCACCGTCGCCCTCACCCACCCCACCATCGCCCAGATCTACGAGCTCGGCGAAGTCGACGGCCGGTACTTCATCTCGATGGAGTACGTGGAGGGCGCCACCCTCCACGAGGTGATGTACCTGGCCCGCCACATGGGCCGGCCACTCGGGCTCGAGCAGTCCATCTACATCTGCCTGGAGGTCCTGCGCGGCCTCGACTACGCCCACAAGCGCACCGACGGCGCCGGCAACCCCCTGGGCATCGTCCACTGCGACATCTCGCCCGACAACATCATGTTGACCTGGGACGGCGGGGTGAAGCTGCTCGACTTCGGCGTGGCGCGCGCGGCGCAGAAGTCCCTCTCGAATTACCGGGAGGGCACGCTGATGGGCAAGCTCAGCTACGCCGCGCCCGAGCAGGCCGAGGGCAAGCCCTTCGACCATCGCGTGGACATCTTCGCGGTGGGCGTGATCTTCTACGAGCTTCTGACCGGCACGCACCCCTTCGGGAAGGTCTCCGACGTCGAGGCGCTGATCGAGTCGCGCAAGAAGCCGGTCGTTCCGCCCTCGCAGCGCGCCGGCGTGCCCAAGGTCTTCGACGACTTCGTCGCCCGCAGCCTCGCCTACGACCCCTCGCAGCGCTTCCAGTCGGCCGAGGAGATGGCGGACGAGCTCCTCCAGATGCTCTTCCCCACCCAGACCATGGAGGTGGCCGCCCACCTCGAGGCGACGATGCGCGAGCTCTACCGGGGCCGCATCGAGCAGCAGCAGCGCGAGCGGGCCAAGGACTCGGAGCGGATGCGCGCGCTGGCGGCCGGTCCCGCGAGCAAGGTTTCCGCCCCGCGCGGAAGCACCCCTCCGGAGAAGGCCCTGGAAGCGATCCCCGCGGCCTCGGGCACCAAGATCTTCGTCTCCAAGCAGTTCGAGGAGGCGCGCCCGCCCGTCACCGCGACGCCCCGGCAGGCCCCGCCCCGGACGCCGACCCCGACCCGCGTGGTCGCGACGAGGCGCCGTTCCGGGCGAGCCGGCGCCTTCCTCGCGGGAGCGATCCTCGGCGCGGTGGTCGCCCTGGGCGGCGGCTTCGTCTACCTCGAGCAAGCCCCCCGTCCTCTGGTCGTGCTCAGCGAGCCGCTCGGCGCCGAGGTCTACCACGAGGAGAAACTCCTCGGGCAGACGCCGCTCTACCTTCCCGAGACGGAGCTGCGCGAGCGCGCGGTGCTTCGCCTGAAGCTGCCGCGGCACCGGGAGGTGGAGGCGCCCATCGAGCGTTCCGGGCGGGTCCTCTTCGCACGCGGCAAGCTCGACGTGGCCGTCGGCAGCCTGCGCATCGAGTCCATCCCCTCCGGAGCGACGGTGCGGATGAACGGCCAGTTCGTCGGCACCACGCCTCTGGAATTGCGGGACCTGCCCCTGGACGCGCGCCACCGCTTCGACCTCGAGCGCGCCGGCTACCTCGTCGACTCCTTCGTCGTCCGCCCCGAGGAGGTGGAGGGCGGGGTCGTTCGCCGCACGCTCCGCCGCGAATGAGGGCGATCGCGGTCCCCAGCGGGTTACAGCTACGACCCCGACACGGGGGCGCCCGTGGGCGCCGTCTTCGGCAGCGACACGCCGGACGTCTCCGACTTCGGCTCCTACGCGTACGTCGTCGGCGATGGCCACCACGACTGCTTCTTCGACCCGGCCACGGTCGACGACGGTTGCCCCTCGTGGGCGCGCGGCGATTCTCCCGGAGGCCCGCTGCGGGCTGCGCCTAGCGTTCTCGGCTGCCGTCCCCTCGCGACGGGATTGCCTCGGCCGGCTCCTCGTCCAGCGGCCGGATGCTCGCGGCGATCCGCTCCAGCACGCGGTCGTAGGCGGGCAGGTCGACCGGGCGGGTGGAGATGAAGGAGTAGAGGTGGTCGTCTCGCGCGGCGAAGACGGCGGTGAGCACGGTGGGCACCCCCTCCACCAGGAGTTCCAGCCTCCGGCTCGCTCCCTCCATCCCGCCGATCTTTGCGGGCCGGATGGCGCCGAATACCCGCCGCTCCAGGGTGCCTTCGGCCAGCTGGCGGGAGAGCTCCTCCTCGGACCAGGCCCGCACCGCCTCGAAGGGATCCGGATCGGAAACGCCCGCGCGCACCGCCACCGCGAAGGAGGCGCGAATGTGCAGGGGAAGCGCGTTGTCGTAGACGCCCGGCCGCTGCAGTTGCCAGCCCCTCGGGATCTCGAAGGCCAGCCCGAGCCTCTCGTCGCGGACCTCGCGAAATCGCGGCAGCGCCTGCGCCGCAACGAGGCTTCCCAGCGTCAGCGCGGCGAGGACGGCCCCGATGGGCAGGACGCGCCGGACGATGCGCTCCCGGAGCGAGGGAGTCGCGCCCCAGAGCCGGGGCGTGAGCGGCAGCGTCACCGCCGAGCCGGCGAGGAGGCCCCCCAGGTGGCCCCAGTTGTCGATCCCCTCCGAGGTGAACCCCATGTACAGGAAGATGCCGACCGTGGGCAGGACGGCCGCGCCGAGCACGGCGCGGTACCGCCGCGGCAGCCAGCGCGCGTACTTGAGGCCGAAGACCACCGCGCTGCCGAGAAGCCCGTAGGCCACGCCGGAGGCGCCGAGGGTGAGCGCGTCGGTGGTGGCGTAGCTCGCAAGGGTGGTCCCCAGGGCCGAGGCGAGGAGGATGAGCAGATAGTCGAGGTGGCGGTAGGCGTTCTCGACCGCAGCACCGAAGTGGAAGATGACGAAGAGGTTGAAGCCGATGTGGAAGGCGTCGACGTGCACGAAGTTGGCCGTCAGGAGACGCCAGAGCTGGCCGAGGTCGTGGATGAGGGGACCCGCCTTGGCGCCGTAGGAGACAAGCGTCCCCACCGTCACCGGCCCCTCGGCGCGCTGCAGGAAGAAGACGAGGAGGTTGGCCAGGCAGACCGCGAGCGTCAGGTAGGGGATGCGACCGAAGTGGAAGGCGCGCTGGAAGTAGATGCCGCGGGGCTTCGCCAGGCGCCGGAAGCTTTCGACCTCGCCCACGCGGACGAAGCGATCGCCGGTCAGGGGCGGAAAGCGGACCTCGGCGAAGAGGTCGATCTCGCCGGCCTCGACGCGGCGCTCGAAGTCCGGGAGATCGAGGACCTCCTCCACCCCCTCGGCACGGACGGTGACCTCTCCCAGGGCGCTCAACCCCCGAGATCTCAACGTTCCCGGCGATGCATGGCAAGCCCCGGCCGAGCCGGCAAGCGGGAGCCTGCCATCACGCCATCCGGCTCCTACTGCCCCCGGAATTTGGGCTCGCGCCGCTCGAGGGCGGCGCGCAGCCCCTCGCGGAAGTCCTCCGAGGCGAAGGAGGCGCGCCGCAACGCCTCCACCTCCGCGTGGGCGGCCGGGGGGAGTTCGCGGCGGCGCATTAGGGCGAAGGCTCGCTTCATCCCCTGCACGGCCAGGGGCGCGTTGCTCGCGATCCGCGCCGCCAGCTCCAGGGCGCGCGCGAGCGCCCCGCCCTCCGGCGCCACCTCGTCCACCAGGCCAATGGCCAGCGCCTCCTCCGCCTCCACCGGATCGCCGGTGTAAAAGAGCCGCTTGGCCTGCGAGAGGCCGACGAGTTCGACGAAGCGCTGCAGGCCCGCGGGGGCGTAGACGATGCCGAGGCGGGCGGGCGGCATGGCCAGCCGCACCCCGGGCTGGGCGATGCGCAGGTCGCAGGCGGCGGCGAGTTCCGCGCCCGCCCCGTAGGCGACCCCGTTGAGCGCCGCGACGATGGGCGCTCCCAGCCGCTCCATGACCGCGAGGGTGCGGCCGAGCTCCTCGTCGGGGAGGGGCTGCGTCTCGTCGAGTTCGGCGAGCGCGCGCAGGTCGTAGCCCGCGCAGAACGCCTTCGTCCCCGCCCCGGTCAGGACCACGCAGCGGATGCCGTCCGCCTCGGCGCGCAGGAAGGCGTCGCGCAGCGCGACGAGGGCGGGACCGTCCACCGCGTTGCGGCGCGCCTCGTTCTGGATCTCCACGAGGCGCACCCCGTCGGAGGGATCGCGGACCGAGAGGGAGAACGCCTCCATGGCGCTTCAGGCGAGGACGGCGAGGACGTCGCCCTCCTGCACCGCATCGCCCTCCTTGCAGCGGATCTCCTGGATGGTTCCGGAGGCGGGCGACTCCACCGGCATCTCCATCTTCATGGACTCGAGGATGACCACGACGTCGCCCTCGGCGACCAGGTCGCCCGGGGCCTTCTCGATCTTCCAGACGGTTCCGGCGATGTGCGCCTTGACTTCGATGGCCATGCGCTTCGTTCCCCTTTGGTGAAGGCGAGCCCTTCTATACCAGCTTGGACAGGAAGTGCGTATCGAGCGCTCCCGCGCGGAACGCCTCGCTCTGCAGGATGCGGCGGTGGAGCGGGAGGTTGTGCTTGAGCCGGTCTCCCTCGATCCGGAAGGCGTCCACCGCGACGAGGGCGCGCTCGATGGCGGCGGGACGATCCTCCGCCCACGCGATCAGCTTGGCGAGGAGGGGATCGTAGTAGGGCGTGACCACCTGGCCGGCCTCGTAGCCGGCGTCCACGCGGATGCCCTCGCCGCGCGGCTCCTCCCAGGCGGTGATCGTCCCGGGCGCGGGAAGGAAGCGCTCGGGATCCTCGGCATAGACGCGAAGCTCGATGGCGGCGCCCCGGCGGCGCACGTCCTCCTGCCGGAGGTCCAGCCGCTCGCCGGCAGCGATGCGAAACTGCCAGCCGACGAGGTCCACCCGGGTGGTGGCCTCGGTGACGGGGTGCTCCACCTGCAGGCGCGCGTTCATCTCGATGAAGAAGAACTCGTCGCCCTGCACCAGGAACTCCACCGTGCCCGCGTTCTCGTAGCCGAAGGCCTCGGCCGCGCGAAGGGCGGCGGCGTACATCCGCTCGAGGAGATCCGCCTTGCCCTGCCAGTACAGGGGCGAGGGCGCCTCCTCCACCACCTTCTGGTGGCGCCGCTGGATGGAGCACTCGCGCTCGAAGAGGTGGAGGCGGTTTCCGTGGCGGTCGGCGAGGATCTGCACCTCGACGTGGCGCGGCGCCTCCAGGTAGCGCTCGAGGTAGACGGCGTCCACGCCGAAGGCGGAGCGGGCGCGATCGCCGCAGAGGCGGATGGCCTTCTCCAGCTCGGCCGCGTCGCGCGCGGGCATCATCCCGATGCCCCCGCCGCCGCCCGCGGCTTTGACGAGGACGGGATAGCCGATGCGCGCGGCGGCCTCGAGCGCGGCGCCCACTCCCTCGACCGGGCCGTCGGTGCCCGGGAGCACCGGGACGCCGGCGGCGGCGACGATGCGCCGGGCCTCGGCCTTGTTCTTCATCCGCTCCATCGTCTCCGCCGAGGGCCCGACGAAGACCAGGCCGGCGTCGACGACCGCGCGGGCGAAGGCGGGGTTCTCCGAGAGAAAGCCGTAGCCGGGATGGATGGCCTCGGCGCCGGTGGCGCGGGCGGCCTCCAGGATCTTCTCCGCCCGGAGGTAGCTCTCGCGCGGCGCGGGGGGCCCGATGTGGACGGCCTCGTCCGCCTCTCGCACGTGCGGACTTTGCGCATCCGCATCGCTGTAGACGGCAACGGTCCGCATGCCGAGCGAGCGGGCGGCGCGGACGATGCGGCGGGCGATCTCTCCTCGGTTGGCGACCAGGATCTTCGAGAACATGGCCGCCTGTTAATGCAAAAGGAGCCCGAGAGGAAGACTCTCGGGCTCCGATGCCGGGTCCTGCGCTCAGCTCAGCCGGCGCACGTTGGCGGCCTGAAGTCCCTTCGGTCCCTCGAGGACGTCGAACTCCACGAGCTCCCCCTCCTGCAGGGTCTTGAAGCCCTCCATCTCGATCGCGGAGAAGTGCACGAAAACATCCTCGCCGGTCTCCTGGGATATGAACCCATAGCCCTTGGCGTCGTTGAACCACTTCACAGTGCCCTGCGCCATGTGTGACTTCCTTCTGCTACGGGCGCGAGAAGCGCCCCCACCGTTTCGCCCCGGGATCCCCCAAGGCCCCCCGCATTCCGCGCTCCGCGCGGTTCAACCGCTTCTCTGATGCAGGGTATCAGCAACGCTAACTCGGAGGCGAGGCGGCGGTCAAGGCGCCGCCGGCGGCAAACCTCCGCGTGGCGGGCGCAGGCGGCCTCGATCACCGGTCGGAGCGCCCGCGGAATCCGCGTGCGCAGGCCGACACGGAAAGTCGAGAACACGAATCGGCCGCCCTCCCCTCGAGGCAGGGCGGCCATTCACGGGGCGTTTACGCCCGGCTCACTCGGCGGACGTCAACGGAGCTCCCGCCGCAGGTAGGTGGGGACGTCGAGCTCGTCCTGGAGGTCGGCGCCCACCTCGCGCGCGACGTTGGCGTAGGTGGTGCGGTTGGTGACCGGCGTGCGCGTGATCTCCTCGAGATTCATGGTGCTCTGCACCGGCGTCGCCGGGCGCGCGCGGTAGGCGGCGCGCGAGGGCGAGGAGAAGCCCGTCGCGATGATGGTGATCTTCACCTCGTCCTCGATGCGCGGATCGATCACCGAGCCGAAGATGATGTTGGCGTCGTCGTGGGCGGCCTCGCGCACGATGGAAAGCGCCTCGTCGATCTCGATCAGCGAGAGGTCCGCCGGGCCGGTGATGTTGATGAGCAGCCCGGTGGCGCCCTCGATGGAGACGTCCTCGAGCAGCGGCGAGTGGATGGCCGCGTGCATCGCCTCCACGCAGCGCTCCTCGCCGCGGCCGCGGCCCGTTCCCATCAGCGCCATGCCCTGGTTGGCCATCACCGCCCGGGCGTCGGCGAAGTCCACGTTCACGTAGCCGTGGTTCTGGATGAGGTCGACGATGCCCTGCACGGCGTTGAGCAGGACCTCGTCGGCCCGGCGGAAGGCCTCGAGCAGCGGCATGCGGCGCTCCGCCACGGAGAGCAGCCGCTGGTTGGGGATGGTGATGAGCGTGTCGACGGCGGACTTGAGCGCCTCGATGCCCGCCTGGGCCTGGCGCGCCCGGCGGTTGCCCTCGAAGTCGAAGGGCTTGGTCACGACGCCCACCGTGAGCGCGCCGAGCTCGCGCGCCACGTCGGCGATCACGGGCGCCGCGCCCGTGCCGGTTCCGCCGCCCATGCCGCAGGTGACGAAGACCATGTCCGCGCCCTCGAGGAGCTCGGCGATCCGGTCCCGGTCCTCGAGCGCAGCGGCCCGGCCGATCTCCGGGTCGGCGCCCGCGCCCAGCCCGCGCGTCAGCTCGGTGCCGAGCTGCACCTTGAAGGGCGCCCGGTTGTTCGCGAGCGCCTGGGCATCGGTGTTGGCAGCGATGAAATCCACGCCGGAGAGGCCGGCGGCGATCATGCTGTTGATCGCGTTGCCGCCGCCTCCGCCGACACCGATCACCTTGATCTTCGCTGCGGGAAGGGTCCTCTCGGCTTCGAAGTCGATCATGGCGAACGCGCCTCCGGGATCGGGGCAAGAATCAGAAGATCTCCCGTAGCCACTCGCGCATCCGGTCGGTGAGCCGCTTATAGGTGCCCTCCGAGTGCCGGATGGGGAAGTAGCGGGAATCCGTGTGCTCGGCGCCATACATCACCAGGCCCACGCCGGTGGCGTACATGGGGCTCTTGACCACGTCGACCAGGCCCCCCACGCCCTGCGGGTAGCCGATCCGCACGGGAAGGCCGAGCACCTCCTCGGCGAGCTCGGGCATGCCGTCCAGCAGCGTGGAGCCGCCGGTGATCACCACGCCCGCGGGGATGAGATCCGCGTAGCCGCTCCGCTGGATCTCGCGGTAGACGAGCTGGAAGATCTCCTCCACGCGCGGCTCGAGGATGTCGACGAGGACCTGGCGTGCGATCATCCGCGACTCGCGACCGCCGACGCTCGGGACCTCGATGGTCTCCTCCGGGTTCACGCGGCTCGGCAGGCAGGTCCCCCACTTCTGCTTGATCTTTTCCGCCTCGTGCGCCGGCGTGCGCAGGCCGATGGCCACGTCGCTGGTGAGGTTGTTGCCGCCGAGCGCGATCACGCCCGTGTGCACGATGGCGCCGTTGTGGAAGATGGCGATGTCGGTGGTTCCGCCGCCGATGTCCACCAGGCAGACGCCGAGCTCCCGCTCCTCCTCGGTGAGGACCGCCTTGGCCGACGCGAGCGGCTGCAGGACGATGTCGGCGACGTTGAGGCCGGTGCGGTTGGCGCACTTGATGATGTTCTGCGCCGAGGAGACCGCGGCGGTGACGATGTGCACCTTGGCTTCTAGGCGCACGCCGCTCATGCCGAGCGGCTCCTTGATGCCGCCCTGATCGTCGATGATGAACTCCTGCGGCAGGACGTGGATGACCTCGCGATCGAGGGGAATGGCCACGGCCTTGGCGGCATCGATCACGCGCTGGATGTCCGACTCGCGGACCTCCTTGTTCTTCACCGCCACGACGCCCTGGGAGTTGATCCCCTTGATGTGACCGCCCGCGATGCCGGTGAAGACCGTGTTCACCTCGCAGCCGGCCATCAGCTCCGCCTCTTCGATGGCCCTCCGGATCGACTGCACGGTGGTCTCGATGTTGACCACCACGCCCTTGCGCAGGCCGCGCGAGGGGTGGGTGCCGATGCCGATGATGTCGATGCCATCGTCGGTGACCTCGCCGACGATCGCGCAGATCTTGGTGGTTCCGATGTCGAGCCCGACGATGAGATCGCCCTTCCTGGCCATGCCGAATCCCCTGATCGTTCCGAACTATCCCTCTGGCTTGCCGGACGCATCGCCGGGGCGCCGCGACAACCGCGCCGCGATCCACTCGGGGCGGATCCGGTTGTCCAGACGCGCCAGCTCGATCCTCTTGCCCTGCCTCTCCGCCTCGTCGACCACGCGCGCCAGGCGCTCCATCTTCCGGGACAGGTCGCCCTGCCCCAGCTTCACCGTCATCCCCCGTTCCCCGAGGACGACGGTGAGATCGCCCACCTCGTCCACGTGGATCTGCTGAACCGGGAACCTCGCGATCATCGGGTGTTTCTCGATGATCTCGAGGGCCTCCAGGACCGAGACGAGTCTCTGTCGTGCGGCCTCCTCGGCATGGTTCCACTCGTCCCTGGGCAGGCCCGTGATGACGGGGAGGTCGAGGGGATCGGACGGCATCGCCCTCTTGAAGATCGTCCCCCCCGCGTCCGTGAGGTAGAGGTAGCCGAGATCTACAAGCGCCCTCGGACGGCGCTCAAGGACCTCGACTTCCACCGCTTGTGGAAAACGGAGACGAACCTCCGCCTTCTCGATCCACGGCAGCGCCTCGAGTCGACGGGTCGCGGCGTCGGTGTCGACGAGGAAGAGATTGTCTCCGCGCGCGATCCCGAGATGCGCGATCACCTCGCGCTCCGGGATGCGCGAGACGCCCGAGATCACGATCTCTTCGATCGCAAAGAGAGAACTCGTGGTAAGGAAGCGGTGGCCGAAGAAGACGATCGCGGGCGCCGAGGAGAGCACGAGGATTCCCGTCGCCATCCGCGCGAGCGCGACGGCGGCGGCGCGCAGGCGAGCACGGCGCCGCGCGATCCTTTCCTCGCGATCGACGGTGCGACGGTTGGTCATGATCTCACGATCGTTGGAAACGCCCGCCTCTGCCAGATCCCGGCCTGTGGAAAAACCTGGACCGGCGCCGACGCTTCCCACGCCGCGTCGCTCCTCGACCGCGTTCGCCGGGGCGGCGGGCGTCCTCGCGGCGATGCCCTCAGGAGGGCTCGGACGCCTCGCCTTCCTCCCGCCGGGCCTCGAGGAGGCGGAGGGCGCACTCGCGCACCCCGCGGCCCTCCACGGCGAGGACCTCGAATTCGATGCCGCCCCACTCCACCCGATCGCCGACCTGCGCGGGCCGGTTGAGGATGGAGAGGACCAGGCCGCTGACGGTGTCCACGTCCTCGTGCTCGAGGTCGAGGCCGAGCTGGTCGCCCACCTCGTCGATGCGCGCCGAGCCCAGCGCGCGGAGCTGGCCGTCCACCTCGTAGACGGGAAGGCGCGCCGCGGGGCTCTCGGGGATCTCGCCGACCACCTCCTCGTAGAGGTCGTCGGTGGTAATGAGGCCCGCGGTGCCGCCGAACTCGTCCATGACGATGGCGATCTGGGTGTGCTCCTGCCGCATGCGGCGGTGCACCGCGTCCAACCGGGCGGTGGCGGCCACGAAGGGGATGGGCCGGATCGCCTCGGCAGAGAGGCCCTTGCCCTCGAGCAGGTGGGCGAGGACGTCCCGCACCCGCACGTAGCCCACGATGCGGTCGAGCGATTCGCGGTAGACCGGGTAGCGCGAGTGGTGCGCGGCGCGGATCACGCGCCACAGCTCGGCGGGCGTGGCGTTCTCCTCGATGGCCACGATCCGCACGCGCGGCGTCATCACCTCGGCGGCGGTGAGCTCGGAGAAGGCGAAGAGCTCCTCCAGCACGCTGCCTGCCCCGGCGGAGAGCTTGCCCTTCTGCACGCTCTCCCGGATGACGAAGCGCAGCGTCTCCGAGGTGGGCACGCGCGCCGATAGATCGCGCCGCACGCCCAAGAGCCGCAGCAAGAAGTTGCCGATGCCTTCGAGAACGAGGACCAGGGGCCGGAGCGCACGGTTCACCCAGCGCATCGGCGTGCTGATCCAGATCGCGGTGGCCTCGGCGTGCTGCAGGGCGATCGACTTGGGCACCATCTCGCCGAGGACGATGTGCAGGTAGGTGAGGGAGCCGACGGCCACCACGCTCGCCGCCGCGTGGGCAGGGATCCAGGACTCGATGCCCCACCGTCCGAAGACGCCCTCGAGGAAGGCGGCGAGCTTCTGCTCGCCGTACATGCCGAGGCCGAGGCTGGCCGCGGTGATGCCGATCTGCGCGGTGGCGATGTAGCGGTCCTGCCGCCGCGGATCGCGCAACACCTCCAGCACCGAGCGCGCGAGCTTGCTTCCCTCGGCGGCCCTCTTCTCGATGGCCGGACGCGGCACGCCGATGAGCGCGAACTCCGCCGCCACGAAGAGCGCATTCAGCAAGACGAGCAGGACGACGATCACGGCGACGGCCATTCGCCCTCCACCTCGTCCTCCTCCGGCGCCTTCGGCCGGACGAGGACCGAAAGAACGGTCTTGGGGCTCATCCGCTCCACCGTCACCTCGACGCCCCCGATCTCGAGAGACTCGCCCTCCGCGGGCAGCCGGCCGAGGGCCTCGAGGACGTGGCCGGCCACGGTGGCGGCCGTGCCCTCCCAGCGCACGCCGATGTGCGCCTCGACCTCGTCGAGCGCCATCGAACCGGGCAGGCGAACGCGACCATCCTCGAGCCGCTCGACCGCCGCCTCCTCCTCTTCCCCCTCCTCGGCGATCTCGCCGAAGAGCGCCTCGAGCACGTCCTGCACGCTGACGATGCCCTCGACGCCGCCGAACTCGTCCACCACGATGGCCTTGGTGCTCTTCTGCTCCTGGAAGAACCGGACGAGGCGGTCGGCGGTAAGGTTCTCGGGCACGAAGGGGATCGGCCGGACGATCTCGATGAGGGAGGGGATCCGGCCCGACTGGGCGAAGGCGCTGGCCACGTCCTTGAGGCTCACCGCGCCGACGATGCGGTCGAGCGAGCCCTGGTAGACGGGCAGCGTGTTGTAGGGACTGGACAGGAGGATCTCGAGGATCTCCTCGGCCGGCGTGGTGGCGTCGATGGCCAGAAGCTCGCCGCGCGGCACCATGAGCTGGCGCACGGTCCGCGAGGAGAGCTGCAGTCCGCGCTGCAGGCGGCGATGGGCCTCCGGCTCGAGCATGCCCCCCTTGCGCGAGGCGGCGAGGAGGAACTCGATCTCGTCGGGCGAGTGCACGTGCCGGTGCCCGCCTGGCTCGATGCCGAAGGGCTTGAGCAGGAGGAAGGCGCTCCCGTTGAGCAGAGCGATGGCCGGGCGGTAGAGGACGACCGACCAGCGCGTGGGCGGGAAGGTGGCCAGCGCTACCCGCTCGGGAAACTGCAGCGCGAGCGACTTGGGCAAAAGCTCGCCGACCACCACCTGGACGGTCGTCAGCCCGAGCAGGACGGCCGCGGTGGCCGCCGAAAAGGCCGCCACGTCAGAAATGCCGGCGAGGCGCGCGAGCAGGGGCGAGAGCGCGGGCGTGATCGTCGCCTGCGCGAGCGCGCCGGCCACGAGGCTGGTGAAGGTGATGCCGATCTGGCAGGCGGCGATGTACTCGTCGAGCTCGACCCCGCTCTCCAAGATGCCGAGGAGCCTGCGCGCGCGGGCGTTGCCGCCCTCGGCCAGGACGCCGATGCGGCTGCGCGACGCGGCCACCGAGGCGAACTCCGCCGCCACGTAGAGCGCGTTGACCGCGACGAGGAGAGCGATCGCGATCCAGGGTAGCGCGCTCATGCGCACGACCGCTCCGGCCCGGGCGATCTGCCCGGCCCGCCGGACCGACTCGGGCCGCTGTCGTTCATGCGCAAATTCCTATCACAGCCGCGCGCAGGTGGCGACGCTCAGCTCTTGAGCGAGGCGGTGCGCAGGATGCGCTCGCAGAGCTCCGGGAAGGGGATGCCGCGCCCCGCCGCGATCTTGGGCACGAGCGAGGTAGCGGTCATGCCTGGCAGGGTGTTGACCTCGAGCACCCACACGTTCCCGGCGCCGGGATCGACGATCGTGTCCACGCGGCTGTAGCCGGAGCAGCCGAGCGCGCGGTGCGCGGCGAGCGCCGCGTCCAGAACCTTGCGCTCGAGTTCGGGCGCGAGCGGCGCGGGGAAGATGTACTGCGTGGTGCCGCCGCTCTTGTACTTGGCCTTGTAGTCGTAGAACTCGCCGGCGGGGATGACCTGGATGGCGCCGATGGCCTCCTCCTCGAGGATCGCCACGTGGACCTCCATGCCGGCCACGTACTCCTCCACCAGCACCCCTCCCCCGTAGGAGGCGGCGAGCTCCAGCGCCTCGGCCATCGCCCCCTCCTCCCGGACGATGGTGACGCCCACCGACGATCCCTCGCATGCCGGTTTGACCACCACCGGCAGGCCGAAGGGCAGCTCGTCCAGCCGACGGCCAGCGGCGGTCCGGCCGGGGAAGAAGCAGGAGCGCGGCGTGGGAATGCCGCGCGCGAGGAACATGACCTTGGAGATTTCCTTGTTCATGGCCATGGCGCTGGCGAGCACGCCGGAGCCGGTGTAGGGGATGCGCAGGGTTTCCAGGAGCCCCTGGATGCAGCCGTCCTCGCCGATCCGCCCGTGCAGCGCGTTGAAGACGACCTCGACGCGCTCCTCGCGCAGGCGCCGGTCGACCTCGTGATCCGCGTCGATGAGGACGGCGTCGTAGCCCCGCTCGACGAGCGCCCGGTGCACCGCCTCGCCCGTCCACAGCGAGACCTCGCGCTCCGAGGAAGGACCGCCGTAGAGGATGCCGATCCGCTTGCTCTTCAGGTCTTCCATGGCTGCCACCTTCCCAGGAGCCGAAGCTCCGGGACGAGAAGGACTCCGAAGCGCGCCCGCACCTCGTCCTGCGCCAGCTCGACCAGATGGCGCACGTCGGATGCGGTCGCGCCCCCCTCGTTGACGATCCAGTTGGCGTGCATCTCGCTGATGCGCGCGCCGCCGCGCGCCCTCCCCTTCAGCCCCGCGGCCTCGATGAGGCGCCCGGCGTAGTCGCCCGGCGGGTTGGTGAAGACGCTGCCCGAAGCGGGAAGGTGCAGGGGCTGGGTTCGCTTGCGGTAGCCGAGGTCGGCCTCCATCGCCGCGCGCGAGCGCAAGAGCCCCTCCTCGTCGGCGCGGCGGAGACGGACGCGAACGCGCGTCACCATGCTGCCCGGCGGCAAGTGGCAGCACCGGTAGGCCCAGACCAGCTCGTCGCGATCGACCCAGCGCGCACCCTCGGCCGAGACGAGCTCCACCGCGAAGACGACGCGCACGAACTCGCCCTCGCGCGTGCCCGCGTTCATCGCCGTCGCCCCGCCGATCGTCCCCGGGATCCCCGCCAGAAACTCGCCGCCCACCAGGCCGTGCTTGCGCATGAGCTGCGGGATGCGGGCGATGGGGGCCCCGGCACCGAGGGTGAAGGTGGCACCCTCGTCGTCCCACTGCGCCTCCTCGGCGAAGGCGGGGAGCCGGATCACCACTCCCTCCACGCCCTCGTCGGAGAGCAGCGTGTTGGCGCCTCCACCGAGGAAGGAGACGGGGACCTCGTGGTCGCGGCAAATGGCCAGCGCCACGCGCAGGTCCTCGGCGTCCTCGGGGCGAAGGAGCGCGTCGGCGCTGCCGCCCACGCGCAGGCTGGTGCGGTTGGCGAGGGGGACGTTCCAGGCGATCTCGCCCCGGACGTGGCGCAGGATCTCGTCGCGAAAGCTCATCTGCCTTCCATCGCCAAAAGCTCGGCCCCCACCTGGCCGACGTCGCCTGCGCCGAGGGTGATGACGAGGTCCCCCTCCTCGATCAGCGGCCAGATCGCGTGGGCCAGCCCCTGCCGCGGCAGGTAGCGCACGTCGCGATGTCCGTGGGAACGGATCGCGTCGGCGAGGGCCGCGCCCTCGACGCCGTCGATCGGATCCTCGCCGGCGGCGTAGACGTCGGTGACGATCAGGCGATCGGCGTCGTTGAAGGAGGTGGCGAAGTCCTCCCAGAGCAGGCGCGTGCGGCTGTAGCGATGGGGCTGGAAGCAGACGACGATGCGGCGCTCGGGGAAGGCGTCCCGCGCTCCCTGCAGCGTGGCGCGGATCTCCGCCGGGTGGTGGCCGTAGTCGTCCACGATGGTGGCGCCCCTGGCCTCGCCGCGGATGGTGAAGCGGCGCTGCACGCCATCGAATTCCGCCAGAGCCCGCCGGATCTCCTCCATGGGCATGCCCACGTCGTCGGCGACGGCGATGGCAGCCAGCGCGTTCTGCACGTTGTGCCGGCCGGTCATGGGCAGGCGGAATCCCTCGAAGACCTCGCCCCGGCGCACCAGGTTGAAGCGCATCTCCAGCACGCCCGCGACCACGTCGGTGGCGCGATAGTCCGCCTGCGCGGAGAAGCCATAGGTCACCGCGCGGCGCTCGACCCGCGGCAGGAGCGCCTGCACCACGGGATGGTCGAGGCAGAGGATGGAGAGGCCGTAGAAGGGCACGCGGTTGACGAATTCGAGGAAGGCCTCCTGCAGCGCCTCGAAGCTGCCATAGTGGTCGAGGTGCTCGGGGTCGATGTTGGTGACCACCGCGATCGCGGGGCTGAAGCGGAGGAAGGAGCCGTCCGACTCGTCGGCCTCGACCACCATGTACTCGCCCTTGCCGAGCTTGGCGTTGGAGCCGAAGCCGTTGATCTTGCCGCCGACCACCGCGGTGGGGTCGAGCCTGCCCGCCGCCAGCAGGTGGGCGACGAGCGAGGTGGTGGTGGTCTTGCCGTGCGAGCCCGCCACGGCGATGCCGTACTTGAGTCGCATCAGCTCGGCGAGCATCTCCGCGCGCGGGATCACCGGGATGCCGAGCTTCTTCGCGTGGAGGACCTCGGGGTTGTCCGGGCGGACGGCGGAGGAGTAGACCACCACGTCCGCGTTGCCCACGTTCTCCGCGCGGTGCCCCGCGAAGATCTTCGCCCCGAAGGACTCGAGGCGGCGCGTGGTCTCCCCCGTGCGCAGGTCCGAGCCGGTCACCGGGTAGCCGAGGTTGAGCAGCACCTCGGCGATTCCGCTCATTCCGATGCCGCCGATCCCGACGAAGTGAATGGTGGGGCGTCGTCCACGAAACACGGTCAACCTACCTTCTGCTCGCGGCCCCGGACCACCAGGGCCGCGCAGACGTCGGCGATCTCCTTGGCGGCCTCCGGCCGGCCGAGCAGCCCCGCCATGCGCTCCATGTGCTCGCGCTCCTCGGGATGGTCGAGGAGGTCGCGGATCTCCTGGGCGAGCCGCTCGCCGGAGAGCTCGCTCTGCGGGATCATCCGCGCGGCTCCCTTGTCCACCAGCGCCTTCGCGTTCAGCGTCTGGTGATCGTTGGCCGCGTGGGGATAGGGGACCAGGATCGAGGCCTTCTTGCAGACGGTGAGCTCGGCCACGGTCGTGGCCCCCGCGCGGCAGACGACCAAGTCGGCCCAGGCGTAGGCGGCGGACATGTCATCGATGAAGGAGACGACTCGCGCGGGGATTCCCGCCTCCTCGTAGGCGCGGCGCACCTCGTCCTCGTCGGCCTTTCCAGTCTGGTGGAGGATTTCCAGCGGCTCGGTGCGATCTCGCAGGAGGCGAAAGGCCTCGATGGCGGCGCGGTTGAGCGCCCGCGCTCCCTGCGAGCCGCCGAAGACGAGGATGCGGAAGGCGTCGTGGCGCGTGCGCGGGCGGAGGAAGTTCTCGAAGAGCGCCTTGCGGATCGGGTTGCCCACCACGTGGGTCTTGCGCGCGGGGAAATGCGCGGCCGCCTCGTCGAAGGCCACGAAGACGGCGCGGGCGAAGACGGCGAGGACGCGGTTGGTGAGGCCGGGGAAGGCGTTCTGCTCCTGGATGGCGATGGGGATCCCGAGGAGGAAGGCGGCGACGACCACCGGAAAGCTGGCGTAGCCGCCCACCCCGACCACCACGTCGGGACGGGCGCGCCGCAGGATGCGGATGGACCGGAAGATCGCCCCGGGGAGGCGGAAGAGCGCCGCGAGCCCGCCGGCGATCCCCTTGCCCTTGACGCCGGTGACGTCGACGAACTCGATGGGGTAGCCGGCCTTCGGCACCAGCGTGGCCTCGAGGCCGCGCCGCGTGCCCACGAAGAGAACCTCGTTGGCGGGGTGCCGCGTCACCACCTCCTCGGCCAGCGCGATCCCTGGGAAGACATGGCCGCCGGTCCCACCGCCTGCGATCACCACGCGCATCAACGAGTCGACCTCTGCGGGAGCAAGAAACCGCCGCTGCCGCTGGAGATGGACAGAAGCATACCCGCGGCCCAGAGTGATACCACGAGCGAGGTCCCGCCGTAGGAGACGAATGGAAGGGCCAGTCCCTTGGTCGGCGCGAGCCCCAGCGCCACCAGCATGTTGAGGACCGCCTGCAGGCCGATGAGCGCCGTGCAGCCGAGAGCGAGGTAGGCGCCGAAGGCGTCCGGGGCGAGGAAGACGGCCCGGATCCCTCGCCACACCAGCACGCCGAAGAGGAGGACGAGCAGCGCGATCCCCAGCAGGCCGAGCTCCTCCCCGATCACCGAGAAGATGAAGTCGGTATGCGACTCGGGGAGGTAATAGAGCTTCTTCCTCCCCGCCCCCAGCCCGAGGCCGAAGATCCCGCCGGAGCCCACGCTCGTGAGCGACTCGGCCACCTGGTAGCCGATGTCCCGACGGTGCTTCCACGGATCGAGAAAGGCGAGGAAGCGCCGGAGCCGGTACTCCTCGGCGGCGATGAGGTGGAAGAGGACCGGGATGGCGACGAGGACGCTGCCGACCAGCCAGGAGATCTTCGCGCCAGCGCAGAAGAGCATGACGAAGAGGAGAACGCCGAGGAGGACCGCGGAGCCGAAGTCGGGCTGGGCGAGCAGAAGCAGCGAGAAGAGCCCCACCACGAGCGTGTGGGGGAGAAAGCCGATGGAGAAGGTGCGGACCTTCTCCCGCTTTCGCGACAGCGAGCGCGCGAGGTAAAGCACGATCGCCAGCTTGGCCAGCTCGGCGGGCTGGAAGCCGAAACCGCCCATGCGGATCCAGCGCCGCGCCCCACCCGCCAGGTGCCCGATGCCCGGGATCAGGACGAGGACGAGGGAGACGAGCGCGAGGAGGAGAAGCGGATAGGCGAGCGCCTCCAGGCGCCGGTACCCCATCCGCATGGCGAGGACCATCAGGGCGATCCCCAGACCCGCGGGAAGGAGCTGGCGCTTCACGTAGTGGAAGGAGTCGCCCAGCTTCTCGGCCGCCGCCACGGCGGAGGCGGAGTAGATCATCACCACCCCCAGCGTGGTCAGCCCCAGCACCGCCCAGAGGAGGAGCCGGTCGTAGGTGGGTGCGGGGAGCGTCCTCTCCTCCACCTCCCTCATCCGAGCGCCCTCACCTGCGCGGCGAAGAAGCGACCGCGCTCCTCGAAGTTTCGGAACTGATCGAAGGAAGCGCAGGCCGGGGAGAAGAGGACCACCTCCCCGGGCCGGACCTCCTCGGCCGCGCGCCGCACGGCCGCCTCGACGGTTTGACACTCGACCGCGGGAACGAGGTCGCCGAGCTCCTCGCGGATGCGGGGGCCGTCCTCGCCGATGGTGAGGAGGAGGCGGACCCGGCCCGGAAGGAGGGGCCGCAGCGGCGCGTAGGGGGCGCCCTTCCCCCTCCCCCCCGCGATCCAGATGATCGGCCCCTCGAAGGCCTGCAGCGCGACCTGCGCCGACTCGACGTTGGTCGCCTTGGAATCGTCGATCCACTCGGCGCCGCCGAAGCGCCCCACCGTCTGCAGGCGGTGCGGGAGGCCGGGAAAGGTGGCGAGGCCGCGGGCGATCGCCGCGGGATCGGCGCCGGCGAGGCGCGCGGCGAGCAGCGCGGCCATGGCGTTGGCGCGGCCGTGCGCGCCGCGCAGCGCCGGCGAGAGGTCGACGTAGATCTCCTCCGCGGACTGGCCGGGAAGCCCCCGCGCGCGGAGGGCGCGGCCGTCGTCGAAGGCGCCCGCGTCCGGGGCGGCCCGGCGCGAAAATCGAAACACGCGCGCGCGACCGCCGTACAGTCGGAGGACGTTTTCGTCGTCGCCGTTGAGCACGGCGAAGTCGTCCTCGCGCTGGTTGAGGAAGATCCGCGCCTTGGCCTGCCAGTATGCCTCGACGCTCGGGTAGCGATCGAGATGATCCGGGGCGAGGTTGGTCAGCACCGCCACCCGCGGGCGGAAGGTCTCGATCCCCTCGAGCTGGTAGCTGGACAGCTCCACCACCGAGACGTCGCGCCGACCGCCGTCGAGCACGCGTGCGCAGAGGGGCGTGCCGAGATTTCCCCCCGCGAAGACGGAGAGGCCCGCCTCGGCGAGGAGGTGAGCGGTGAGCGCGGTGGTGGTGCTCTTGCCGTTGGTGCCGGTGACGCCGACGACCGGCTCCTCGAGGAAGCGGTAGGCGTACTCCACCTCGGCCATCACCTTCGCGCCCCGCGCGCGCAGGGCGCTCGCCGCCGGCCCGGTCCAGGGGACGCCGGGGGAGACCACGCAGAGATCCGCCGGGGGGAGGTGGGCGGGCTCGTCGCTGCCGAGCGCGAAGCGGACCCCGAGCGGCAGAAGCTCCCGCACCACCTCGGAGAGCTCGTTCGCACGGCGCCGGTCCACGGCCACGACCTCCGCTCCCTCCCGCGCGAGGAGGCGCGCCGCCGCCACGCCGGACTTCGCCAGCCCCAGCACCACTGCGCGCATGGCTATCTCACCTTGAGGCTGACCAGGGTGATCAGCGCCAGCAGGATGGAGACGATCCAGAAGCGCACGATGATCTTCGGCTCCGGCCAGCCCTTCAGCTCGAAGTGGTGGTGGATGGGCGCCATCCGGAAGATGCGCTTGCCGCGGAGCTTGAAGGAGGCGACCTGCAGCATCACCGAGACGATCTCCACGAAGAAGACGCCGTGGAGGATCACGCTGGCGAACTCGTTCTTGGTGATCACCGCGAGGGTCCCGAGCGCACCGCCGAGGGCGAGCGCGCCGATGTCGCCCATGAAGACACTGGCCGGGTAGCTGTTGAACCAGAGGAAAGCGATCCCCGCGCCCACGGTGGCCGCGCAGAAGATGGAGAGCTCCGCCGCGCCCTCGATGTGCGGGATGTAGAGGTAGTCGGCCAGGTTGAAGCCGGCGATCACCGTGCCCGCCACGTAGGCGAGGACGAGGAAGGTGCTGGCGCTGACGATGGTGGGTCCGATGGCCAGTCCATCCAGGCCGTCGGTGATGTTGACCGCGTTGGCGGTGCCGACCACCACCAGCCAGGCGAAGGGAAGATAGAGCCAGCCGATGTCGGGATGGAAGGCGGTGGTGGCGACGAAGGGGATGCCGAGGTGCGTGTCCACCAGCAGCCGCCCCGCCTCCCAGTCGATGCCGAAGGCGAGGAAGGAGCCGAAGAAGACCACCGTGAGCCCCACCATCTTCCACCGCCCCGGCAGGCCCTTGGAGTTGCGGCGCGTGATCTTGAGGAAGTCGTCGAGATAGCCGACCAACCCGAAACCGAGGGTGACGATCAGCACCATCCACACCCAGCGGTTGGTGAGGTCGGCGAAGAGGAGCGTCGACACCGAGAGGGCGAAGAGGATCAGCCCGCCCCCCATGGTCGGCGTGCCGCTCTTGCCCTGATGGCGCTCGGGCGTGTCCTCGCGCACGTTGGAGGCGCCGTGCTGGCGGGTGCGCAGCTCGCGGATGAACCACGGGCCGAGGAGCATTCCGAGCAGGAGCGCGAAGATCCCCGCCGCGAGGATGCGAAAGGAGGGGTAGCGGAAGACGTTGAAGACAGGGATGTCGCCCGCGAGGGGGAAGAGGAAATGGTAGAGCATCAGGCGCCCTCCACCAGCGGATCGGCGATCCGTTCCAGGCGCATGCCCCGGCTCGCCTTGAGCAGGACCAGGTCCCCCTCCCGCAGCCGCGCGCGCAGCCAGCCGAGCGCCTCGGCCGGATCCTCCGTCTCCAGGATCTCCGAGACGCCCCCCTCGCGCGCCGTCCGGGCGATCGTCCTCGCCCGCGGACCGAACGCGACCAGGGCCGAGACTCTGGCAGCCGCCGCGGCGCGTCCCACCTCCTCGTGGCCGCGCTCCTCGTAGGCGCCGAGCTCGAGCAGGTCGCCGAGGACGGCGACGAGCCGTCCGGGCGGCGCGAGCTCGGCGGCGGTGCGCAGCGCAGCGACGGCCGAGGCGGGATTGGCGTTGTAGCAGTCGTCGAGGATCGTCACGCCTCCGGGCGCCGGGCGGAGCTCGAGACGCCGCGGCGCTCCCCGCGCTTGCTCGACCCCCGCCACCACCGCGTCCTCGGAGGCGCCGAGGGCCAGGCCGAGGGCCATGGCGGCGCAGGCGTTCTTCGCGTTGTGCGCACCCACGAGCCGGAGGCGAACGGGGCGAGGCCTTCCACCGCGGATGCGCACCTCGAAGACGATCCCCTCCCGGCCGGTCGAGACGATGCGCTCGAGCGCGACGTCCGCGCCCGGGCCGCCGAAGGAGAGACAGCGCCTGCCCGATCGCCGCGCCTGCTCGACCATGAGCGGGTCGTCGGCGTTCACCACCGCGATGGCGTCGTCCTCGAGGCCGGCGTAGAGCTCGCCCTTGGCGCGCGCCACGCCCTCGACCGAGCCCAGCCCCTGGAGGTGGACCGGCTGGGCGCAGGTGACCAGCCCCGCGCGCGGCCGGGCGATCGCGGTGAGCCGCGCGATCTCACCGGGATGGTTCATCCCCATCTCCACGCAGGCGGCGCGGTGGGAGGCGTCGAGCCGCAGCAGGGTGAGCGGCAGGCCGATCTCGTTGTTGAGGTTCCCCTCGGTCTTGAGCGTCTTGCCGAAGGCCGCCTCGAGCACGGCGGCGGCGAGCTCCTTGGTGGTGGTCTTGCCGTTCGATCCGGTCACCGCGCCGAGCCGCAGGTCGGGGAAGCGGTCGCGATGCGCGCGCGCCAGGGCTCCCAGTGCGGCGAGCGGGTCGTCGACGCGGACCAGCGGGAACGAAGCCAGGGAGGCGGGAGGCTCGTAGTCGCGGCGGACGATGGCGGCGGCCGCCTTCTCCGCCGCGGCCGAAAGGAATTCGTGGCCGTCGAAGCGCTCGCCCCGCACGGCCACGAAGAGCGCGCCGGGCCAGAGGGCGCGCGTGTCGGTGCCCACGCCGACCACGCCGAGCTCCGCCGGCCCGCGCAGCTCGCCGGAGACGATGCGGGCGACCTCGCCGAGGGAGAAGCGCGCCTCGTTACGGGACGGGTTGCCGCTCATGTGCGCGAAAGCTCCGCGAGCACGCGACGCGCCTCCTCCCGGTCGTCGAAGTGCCGTCGCTCCGTGCCCACGATCTGGTAGTCCTCGTGCCCCTTGCCCGCGATCAGCACCGCCTCGCCGGGAACGGCGCCCTCGATGGCCAGCTCGATCGCCCTGCGCCGGTCCGGCTCGACGGTGACGTCCGGGTGCCGGGTCCGCTCTAGCCCCACGAGGATCTCGCGGATGATCGCCTCGGGGTCCTCGGTCCGCGGGTTGTCGCTCGTCACGATCACGCGGTCGGCCATCGCCGCCGCCTCGCCCATCGGCGCGCGCTTGCCCCGATCGCGATCGCCTCCGCAGCCGAAGACGACCGTGAGCCGCGCCGGGCCGAGGCGGCGGAGCGTCCGGATCACCGCGGCGATGGCGGCGTCCGTATGCGCATAATCCACGAAGACCGTCACGCCCTTCCCTTCTATCCTCTCCAGCCGCCCCGGCGCGCCAGCGGACCTCGCAAGTCCCTGCTCGATCGCCTGGCGATCGACGCCGAGGGCGAGGGCGAGCCCCGCCGCGCAGAGCAGGTTCTCCGCGTTGTGCTCGCCGACCAGGGAAGAACGGATCGCCAGCGGACCGAAGGGCGTCTCCACCTCCATGCGGATCCCGTCCATGCCCATCCGGAGCTCGCGCGCGAAGATCTCCGCCGACGGATCGCGGAGGGAGAAGCGAAGCCGGCGCCGCGTCCGGATCCGCGAGGCCCAGGGGTCGTCCGCGTTGAGCACCGCCACGCCGTCCTCCGCGAGGCGCTCGGAAAAGAGCCGGGCCTTGGCGGCGAAGTAGGCCTCCATGGTCTGGTGGTAGTCGAGGTGGTCGCGGCTGAGGTTGGTGAAGGCGGCGGCGGCGAAAGAAAGCCCCGCGACACGCTCCTGCTCCAGCGCATGCGAGGAGACCTCCATCGCGAGAAAGCCGCATCCGGCCTCGACCATCCGGCGCAGGTCCGCCGCCAGCTCCAGGGGGCCGGGGGTGGTCAGGCCAACCTGCGAGATCCGCTCGCCCCCGACGAAGGTCCCCACCGTGCCGAGCAGCCCCGCCTTCTCGCCGGCGGCTTCCAGGATCGAGACGAGCAGGAAGGTGGTGGTGGTCTTGCCGTTGGTGCCGGTGACCCCGGCGAGGCGGAGATGTCGCTCGGGATTACCCTCCCACCGCAGCGCGAGCCGGGCGAGGGCCCGGCGCGCCGAGGGGACGAGGACGAGGGGCGCGGCGCCGACGTCGACGGGGCGCTCGGCGAGCACGGCGGCCGCGCCCCGCCGAACCGCCTCCGCGGCGAAGTCGTGGCCGTCGAACCGCTCGCCCGGAATGCAGACGAAGAGAGCGCCGTCCCGCACCCTTCGGGAGTCGCTGACGAGGGCGCCGATCTCGGGGTCCGCCCCATGGGTCGCCACGTGCGCATCGATCCCGGATAGCAGGTGCGAGAGCCGCATCTTCGATTCCACCGCGTGGTCGCCTTCTACAACGAGACGGACATTTTCGGTACCCGACAGTTTCAGGGCGTCGCCAGCTGCAGCACCATCTCCGCGCCGGGCTCCACGCGGCTCCCCGGCGGCGGGTCCTGCGCCACCACGCGCCCGGTTCCCTTCAGCCGCACCAGAAGCCCGGCCGCGCCCGCGCGCGCGACCGCCTCGCGCGCGCCGAGCCCGACGAGGTTCGGAGCGCGAAGCACGCCGGACTCCGCCTCGCCCTCCTCCGCCACGTACCCCTCGTCGGCCTCCATCACCGGCGCCAGGGCGACGAGCCGCTCCCAGTCGTTGGGCGTCTGGCGGCTGGGCGGCACGCCCAGGATTCCCAGCGCGCCCTCTGCGATCTCGCGAAAGACCGGTGCGGCGACGCGGCCGCCGAGTCGCTCCTTTTGCGGCTCGTCGACGACCACGGCGATGGCGATGCGAGGTTCGTCCGCGGGGACGACGCCGACGAAGCTGGCGATCCGCTCCTTCCCGTAGCCGCGGCGCTGCGGATCCGGTTTTTGCGAGGTCCCCGTCTTCCCCGCCACCGCGTGTCGCTCGAGCGCCGCCAGCGTCCCGGTCCCGCCCTCCTCCACCACGCCCTGCATCCATCGAAGCATGGTGCGCGCCGTCTTCTCGGAGATCGGCCGGCCGACCTCCCTGGGCTCGCCGCGGTGGACGACGCGGCCGTCGGGCTCGCGCACTTCCTTGACGATCCAGGGCGCGAGGAGACGACCGCCGTTTCCCACCGCCGCCACCGCCGTGGCGAGCTGCAGCGTCGTCACCATGATCGACCCCTGTCCGAACGCCGCGGTGGCCAGGCCGATCTCGCCCCGGAAGGGCCCGACCACGCCGCCCGCCTCGCCGGGGAGCTCGATCCCCGTGCGGCGGCCGAAGCCGAAGCTCCGGTAGATCTCCTCGAGCGCCTCCGCGCCAAGCCGCTGCGCGATCTTGGCGCTGCAGATGTTGGAGGAGACATGGAGGATGCGGGGCGGTGTGAGCATCCGGTAGGGCTTCGAGTCGTGGATGCGGTGCCGGCCGATCTGCCAGACGCCGTTCTCGCAGTCGAAGGCCTCGTCGGCGCGGAAGGCGCCGCGCTCCAGGCCGCCCGCGAGCAAGAAGACCTTCATCGTCGACCCCGGCTCGAAGGGGTCGGTGATGGCGCGGTTGCGGATGCCCTCGCGAGCCTGCTGCGTCGGCGTGCGGTTGGGATTGAAGCCCGGGTAGGAGGCGAGGGCGAGGACCTCGCCCGTGCGCACGTCCAGCACGACCGCCGAGCCGGCCTTCGCCTCGTTCTTCTCGATGACCGCGGCGAGGGCCTTCTCCGCGATGTACTGGATGGCGCGGTCGAGGGTGAGCTGGACGGTGGCGCCCCGACGCCCCTCGGTGGGGACCGAGGGCTCGGCGAGGAGCGCGCGACCGCGCGCGTCGCGGAGCGCGGGGATCTCGGCGGCCTGCCCGCGAAGCTCGTCGTCGTAGGCGCGCTCGATGCCTTCCAGGCCGTTGCCCTCCGCGCCGACGAAGCCGAGGACCGAGGCCGCCGTCTCCCTGTACGGATAGAAGCGCCGCGGCTCCTTGACGAAGCCGACGCCCTCGAATCCCAGAGCGCGGACGCGCGCGGCCATCTGGGGCGAGACGCGGCGCCGCAGCCAGACGAAGCGGTTGTTGGGCACGTCGAGCCGGTCGGCGATCCGCCGCACCTGCTCCGGCGTGAGCTCCGCGGCCGCGGCGAGGCGCCGCAGCCGCGAGCGCCGCTCCTCGGGCGTGGCGCCGAGCAGGAGCGGATCGAGGAAGATCGACTCGACCTCCACCGAGGACGCGAGCGTGGCGCCCTGGCGGTCGACGATGTCGCCGCGATGCGGCGCGAGGCTCAGCGTGCGGCTGTACTGGCTGCGCGCCATCTCGCCGAGCCAGTCGCGCTTGACGACCTGCAAATGGATCGCGCGGCCCAGAACCAGCAGAAGCCCCGCGCCGAGCGAGAGGGCGAAGAGGGCGATCCGCAGGCGGATCCATCCCACGCCCTGCCAGGGCCCGCCGATCCTCGACCTGGCGCCGATGCTCTTCACCGGCTCGCTCGAACCTCCAGCGTCTCGGGAGTACGCAAGGGGACGCGGACGATCCGCTCCGGCGAGGGATCCACCATCCCCAGCCGGCGCCGCGCCTCGGCCTCGACGTTGTGCGGCGCGCGCCGCGTCGCCAGCTCGATCCGCAGCGCCTGCTGCTCCCGGAGGAGCTCGTTCTGCTCGCTCTGCAGGCGGGAGAGCTCGTAGCCCAGCCGCGTCCCCTCCACGCGGATCACCGCCAGGCCGCAGGCGAGCGCGCCCAGCGCCGCGAAGACCAGCATGTCGCGGAAGACGCCGCGCGTCTGTACCGCGCCCCGAAGGCGCATCTCTCGGACCTTGTCGTTCACAGACGCTCCACCGCGCGCAGCTTCGCGCTGCGCGCCCTCGGATTTCGCGCGATCTCCTCCTCGTCCGGCCGGATCGCCTTGCGCGTCAGAAGCCTCCACTCCGTCGCGCCGCAGTTGCAAACCGGAAGGCCCGGCGGACATCGACAGGGGTGTGCCAGCTCGGCGAAGGCGCGCTTGACCATCCGGTCCTCCAGCGAGTGGAAGGAGATGATCACCGCCCGACCGCCCCGGGCGAGCAGGTCGGGGATCGATCGCAGCAATTCCTCGAGCGCCCCCAGCTCGTCGTTGGCGGCGATGCGCAGGGCCTGGAAGGTCCGCGTCGCGGGGTGGATGTCCCGGGGCCAGGCTCGCCGCGGGATCGCCCGCTCCACCACGCGCGCCAGATCCGTGGTCGTCTGCAGCCGATCCTTTTCCGCCAGGATCGCCCTGGCGATGCGAGGCGCCCACCGCTCCTCGCCCCACTCGTAGAGGATCCGCCGCAGCTCGGCCTCGTCGACGTCGTCGAGGACCTCCCGCACGCTGCGCGCATCCGGCCCCATCCTCATGTCCAGCGGCCCGGCAAGTCGAAAGGAGAAGCCGCGCTCCGCCGTGTCGAGCTGCAGACTGGAGACCCCGAGATCCAGCAGGACGCCGTCGACGCGCTCGATGCCCAGCTCGTCGAGGATCGCGCGGGCGTGGCGGTAGTTGCCCTGGACCGAGGTGAAGGCGTCGCCGAAGGGGGCCAGGCGCTCCCGCGCGCACGCCAGGGCCTCGGGGTCGCGATCGATCCCGATGACGCGAGCTCCCGCGGCGAGCAGTCGCTCGCTGTGGCCGCCGAGCCCGAGCGTCCCGTCCAGGACCAGGCGCGGGATGTCCGCCAGAAGCTCCGCCACCCGATCGGGCAGGACGGGCCGATGTCCGCCGGGCCCGGACAAGGCGCTACTCCAGGATGCGGTCGAGGGCGAAGGCCGCCGCCGCCGACTCCACGTCCTCGTGGATGTCGAAGCGGTCCCAGAGGCCGGAGGCGCGGATGATCGCCTTGAGGTAGTTCGACAGGCCGCAGAGCTTGAGGTCCCCACCCCCCTGCTTGAGAAAGGCCGCGCGCGCCGCGAGCAGCCGCACCGCCCGGTAGTCCAGGTGGTAGACGGCGGAGAGGTCGAGGACGATGTTCTGCTTCCCGGCGCAGGCCAGGCCCACGATCTCGTCGCCCAGGGCCGTGACCGCCCGCTCGTCGAGTTCCCCCTCCGCCCCGATGACGTGCACGTCGGCGTCTGGCGCCCGTGTGATGGCCGCGTCGTACCCCGAAACCCGTGCAACCGTGATCTTGTTCATAGCCCCAGCTCCGCCAGCGCCCGGGAGAGGTCCGCCACCTCTTCCAGCTGCTTCTGCTTCCACGCCCGCAGGCGTTCGGTGTCCCACATCTCGATGAACCGCAGCGACCCCACGAAAGCCACGTCGCGAGTCAGGCCGGCGTGCTCGCGCAGGGGCGGAGCCACGAGCATCCGCCCCAGCCGATCGAGCGGCGTCTCATGGGCGCCGCCCACGAAGAGCCGCAGAAGCGCGTTGACCCGCGGGTCGAAATTCCCCCTGGCGGCGAGGGTCTCCTCCACCAGGTTCCACTCCTCCATCGGGTAGATGCGCAGGCAGGGGTCCAGAGGGCTCGGCGTCACCACCAGGAGCTCGGAGCCGCCGTACCGGGCCTGGAGCACCTCGCGGAACTTCGCCGGCAGGGACGTACGTCCCTTCGCGTCGATCGAGTGCTCGAACGTGCCCCGGAACACCGCAGCTCCCCTGGAAGGCCCTGCCGATCCACTACGATCCACCTCTTACCACTTCTTGCCACCCACATGCCAGAGGGCGATCCCGCCGCGCGCTTTTTCGCCCGCCGGGCGGAAACTGAAACACGCGTTCAGATGTAGGTAGGGCTGATGCGCACGTTGGAGCGCACCGAGTGCAGGGTCAGCAGCCAGGACTTGAGGTAGCGGGTGATGAGGAAGTTCTCGAAGACGTAGGCCCGCGCCGCGCGTCCCAACCGCTCCGCCAGTCCCTTGTTCGAGAGGATCTCGCGGATGCGGAAGGCCACGCCGGCGGTGGTGTGGGCGAGGAAGCCGTTGGTGCCGCTGAGGATCTGACGGCGGATCCCGCCCACCGAGCTCCCCACCACCGGCTTCCCCTTCCACATCGCCTCGGTGACGACCAGACCGAAGCCCTCGCGGATCGACTTCTGGACGACCACCGTCGCCGCGCGCTGCAGGGCGTTGATGATCCGGTGGGAGTCGGGCGGAAGCGCCAGGACGTGGATGTCGGGATCGCTCGCCGCGGCCGCCCGCACCTCCGCCAGCACCTCTTCCCCCTCCGGATCGTCGCCGGCGCTCCCGCCCACCAGCACCAGCTGGCAGCTGCGCCACTTGCGGACCAGGCGGTAGGCGGCGATGACGCCGAGCGGATCCTTGAGGCGGTCGAAGCGCGAGACCTGCAGGAGGATTGGGCGGGCGGGATCGATCCCGAACCCCGTCAGGATCCGCTCGATCTCCTCCGTCGGGAGCTCGCGGTTCTTCTCGTCGAGCGGGTCGATGGCCGGGGTCAGGAGGATCTGGGGGATGAGGAGATCCTTTCCGCTCTCGGCGAGGTGGAAGATGGCGGCGTCGTGCCGCTCGACGTAGGAGCGGAGGAAGCCCCACACACGCGGGTCCGCCTCGACGAGGTCGATGTGGCAGCGCCACAACCAGTTCTGCTTGCTCCCGGGATCCCGCGCTTCCACCAGTCCCACGGTCTGCGGATCGTGTGTGACCACGAAGTCCGCATCGCGCGAGACCAGGGCGAGGTTGCTCCGCGTCGTCTCCAGGTAGGTCTTGTAGTGCTCGGGGAGGATCTCCTCGTAGGCGCCGTGCAGCGCGTTGTGGAAGTCCTTGGTCACCTGGAAGAACTGGCGGCCGGCCTGGATGACGTCCCAGCTGGCGTCGAGCCCCACGTCCCTCATGAGTGGGATCAGTCGGCTGAGGAGCTCGGCCACCCCGCCGCCGGCGAAGGTGGAGTTGAGGTGCTGGATCCTCGTGCCTGCAAGCGGCGCCGCGAGCATGCGGATCTGCTCGATCTCCGCCTCGCCGACCACGCTCTCGTAGGCGGAGAGCCGGATCGAAGAAAGGGGGGGCCGCTCGTCCTTGCGCTCAGGCATGGAGGAGCACCAGGTCCGCGATGCGGTTCTGCAGGGTGAAGAGGTCGACCGAATAGGGAGAGAGCTCCCGCAGCCTCTGGGCAAGGTCGGGCTTTCGGCACTGCTCCTCGATCCAGACCGAGAAGTCGTTCTCCCCGGGCCCCACGCGCAGGGCGGCCACCACGAAGTGGTGGAAGATGACGTCGGGCGACGCCTTGCGCACCTCGGCCGCGAATTCCGGGAGCTCGTAGGCCTCCTTGCCCGTCGGCAGCACGAAGGTCTGGCTCTCCTGGAAGAAGAACTGCCGCTCGTGGGGGACGTGCTGGACGTACTCGACCGAGCCGAGGTAGCGGTCGACCTCCTCGATCAGGCGATTCCGGGCAGCGCGGATGGTCGAGAACTCGAGCGGATCGATGATCGTCAGCCGCTCGCCCAGCGCCTCCTCGTGCAGTTCCTTCCAACACCAGACGGCGAAGTCGTTGGCAAACGCGCCGATGGCGAAATGCCGGCGGAAGAGCGCGTGGTGCAGGTGGTGGTAGATCGATCCGCCGGGCACCCGCTCGAGCCCCCGGAGCAGCGCGCGCAGGTTGTCCGCCGCGTAGCCCGTGTAGCGGGTGAGGCTGAGCGCGAACTCGAAGCGGAATGGCTTCCTCGCCATCCCCACGAATCTAGAGATCGCCCTCGGCCACAGCAGGTGGCCACCGGCCCGCGCCGCGGCTGGCCGGGCGATCTCCGGGCGGCTCTGCGTCGTTTCGGCCGCCGGGCGCCCGCCGCCCCGACCGGCTCCCCCGCCCCAACCGCCTCCCTGCACGGCGACCCGGCGCGGGTATCGGGCGGACATCCGACCGGCCGCATGCTCGGGCGGAGATCGTCGTCGGCGGAGATCGCCGCCGACGACGCGCGCTCAGAGCTGCTTGAGCTCGGCGACCAGGTCCTGGAGGACCTTCTTGGCGTCGCCGAAGATCATGTTGGTGTTGGGCAGCTCGAAGAGGTCGTTCTTGATGCCGGCGTAGCCGGAGGCGAGGCTGCGCTTGATCACGAAGACGTGCCTCGCCTGGTGCGCCTCGATGATCGGCATGCCGTAGATCGGGCTGTTGGGCGTGTTCTGCGCGGCGGGGTTCACCACGTCGTTGGCGCCCAGGACCAGGACCACGTCCGTGCTCCGGATCTCGGAGTTGGTGCGGTCCATGTCCCAGAGCTGCTCGTAGGGCACGTCGGCCTCGGCCAGCAGCACGTTCATGTGTCCGGGCATGCGGCCCGCCACGGGGTGGATCGCGTAGGCGACGTGAACCCCGCGGCGGGCGAGCAGGTCGGCCAGCTCTCGGACGGCGTGCTGCGCCTGGGCCACGGCCAGCCCGTAGCCGGGGACGATCACCACGTTCCGGGCGGCCTCCAGCACCATGACCGCCTCCTCCACCCCGGCCGAGCGGACGTTCTGGTACTCGCTCGCCCCCGCCTCCGCCGAGACCTCGCCGCCGAAGCCCCCGAGGATCACGCTGGCGAGCGAGCGGTTCATCGCCTTGCACATGATCTGGGTGAGGATGAGGCCCGCCGCGCCCACCATGGCCCCGGCGATGATCAGCATGTTGTTGCCGATGACGAAGCCGGTCATGGAAGCGGCCACGCCAGAGTAGGAGTTCAGGAGCGAGACCACCACGGGCATGTCTGCGCCGCCAATGGGGATGACGAGGGTGACGCCGAGGATCAGGCTCGCGGCGAAGAGGGCCCAGATCAGGCCGAGCGCGGCGCCCATACCGGGCGCCATCCAGGTGAAGGCGATGCCCATGGCGATCGTCGCCACCACCAGGACCACGTTGAGCGCGTGCCGGCCAGGCAGGAGGATGGGCGCGCCCTTCATCCGCCCGCTCAGCTTGGCAAAGGCCACCAAGCTGCCGCTGGCGGTGACCGCGCCGACCAACACCGAGAGAAAGAGGGTGAGCGCGGAGGCGCTGCCCACCACCTCGGCGACGGTCCCCGCGCGCCCCGCCTCGATCACGTGGGTGTAGAAAAAGGCCACGCCCACCAGCGCGGAGGCGGCGCCGCCCGCCCCGTTGAGCAGGGCCACCATCTCGGGCATGGCGGTCATGGGAACCCGGATCGCCGCCAGCGCGCCGACGGCAGAGCCGACCACCACTCCGCCGAGGATCCAGCGGTAGTCGACGAAACCCATCTCCACGAGGGTGCCGGCGACCGCCAGGGCCATCGCCACGGCCGAGATGAAATTGCCCCTGCGCGCGGTGCGAATCCGCGCCATCTGCTTGAGGCCGACGATGAAGAGGCAGGCGGAGAGAAGGTAGACGACCGCGACGACGGTGCTCGCAGCGCTCATATCACCGCTTCTCCCCGAACATGCGGAGCATGCGATCGGTGACGAGGTAGCCGCCGACCACGTTGATGGTCGCCAGCGCGATCGCGAAGGCTCCGAGCAAGTTGCTCATCGTGACGTCGGCGGTGGCCGCCGCCTGCAGCGCGCCGACGATGGTGATGCCGGAGATGGCGTTCGCTCCGCTCATCAGGGGCGTGTGCAGCGTCGAGGGGACCTTGTTGATCACCTCGAAGCCCACGAAGATGGCGAGCACGAAGACGTAGATGCCGACCAGAAGCATGCCCATCATGCGGTCGCTCCCCTGGCCATCGGGGCCTGTCCGACGAAAACCCTTCCCTCGTGGGTCCAACGCATCGCCGCGACGATCTCGTCCGAAGCATCGGGCGCGAGCTTTCCGTCGCGGACGAGGAGCTGAACCACCTCGAAGACGTTGCGGGCGTAGAGCTGGCTCGCATCCCGCGGCATGCTCGAGGGCAGGTTGGTGGGGGCGAAGATCCGCACGCCATTGGCCTCCACCATTTCGTCCGGCCGCGAGAGCTCGCAGTTTCCGCCCGCCTCGCCGGCGAGGTCGACCACCACCGAGCCGGGGGCCATGCGTCCGACCATCTCGGCCGTCAAAAGACGCGGCGCCTGCCGGCCGGGGACCATGGCGGTGGTGATCACCACGTCGGCCGCCGCCACGCGGTCGCTGAGGATCTCGCGCTGTCGCCGAAGCGACTCGGCGGAAAGCTCTCGGGCGTAGCCGCCCTGGCCCACGCCGCTCTCCTCCAGGGGAAGGTCGATGAATCTGCCGCCGAGCGACTCCACCTGCTCCTTCACCTCGGGCCGGACGTCGGTGACCTCCACCTGGGCTCCGAGGCGGCGCGCGGTGGCGATCGCCTGCAGGCCCGCCACCCCCGCGCCCATCACCACGACGCGGGCCGGCTGCACGGTACCCGCGGCGGTCATCAGCAGGGGGAAGTATTTCGGCAGCGCCTCCGCCGCGAGGAGGACGGCCTTATAGCCGGCGATGCTCGCCTGCGAGGAGAGCGCGTCCATCTTCTGCGCGCGGGTGATCCGCGGCACCAGCTCCATGGCGAGCGCGGTCACGTTTTGAGCGGCCAGCGCCGCCGCGGTCTCCGGGTTGCGGTGCGGCCCGAGTAGACCGATCACCACGGCCCCGGAGCGGAAGCGGTCCCGCTCCGCATCCTGCAGCGGCCCCACCTTGAGCACGAGATCCGCCTCGTTCCAGCGGCCCGGGGGGACGATCCGAGCGCCGGCCTCGGCGTAGGCGGAATCGGGGAAGAAGGCGCGCGCCCCGGCCCCCTCCTCCACCCAGACCTCGAGGCCGAGGCCGACGAGCTTGCGCACCGTTTCGGGGGTGGCCGCGACGCGACACTCTCCCGGACGGGTCTCCTGCACGACGAGGGCGACGGACATGCCCCGATCCTAACCGCGACCCCGTCGATTCAGGAAATACCCGGATGCGCTATCGGATATCGAACGGTTTCTACTTTCCCGTCTGACGGAGGCGCTGCCGGCGCTCCCAGAAGCGGCCCACCACCCCCAGGCCGTCCTCCTGATCCCGGCGCGCCGCCTCCTGCGCCATCCGGTCCACGCGCTGGCGGATCACGTCCCACGTCGTCGGCGGCGTGTGGAGGAAGACCTCCACCACGGCGGGATCGAACTGCGTTCCCGCGCAGCGCTCGATCTCCCTCACCGCCACCTCGAAGGGCCGGCCGGCGCGATAGGGTCGATCGGAGAGGATGGCGTCGAGGGCGTCGACCACGGCGAAGATCCGCGCGCCCAGGCAGATCTGCTCGCCGACGAGCCCGAAGGGATAGCCGCTTCCGTCCCAGCGCTCCTGGTGCTGAAGGACGATCTGCGCCGCGCCCTTGAGGTAGTCGATCCCGCGCAGGAGCCGATAGCCGATCGCGGGATGCTCCTTCATCTCCGCCCACTCCTCCTCGGTGAGCGGGCCGGGCTTGAGGAGGACGGAGTCGCGCACGCCGATCTTGCCGATGTCGTGCAGGAGCGCGCCCATCTCCACGTCGAGCAGTTCCCGCCCGGTCAGGCCCATCTCCTCGGCCAGCCGGCGCGCGTAGAGGGAGACGCGGCGGCTGTGCCACTGGGTCTCCATGTCCCGGTAGTCCAGGGCGTTGATCATCCCGTCGAGGAGGTCCTGGGTGCGCCGCTGCACCAGCGCCTCCAGATTGCGGTTGACCTCCTGCAAGATGGCGTTCTGCTCCTGGACGCGCGCGCTGAGGCGCGCGTGCTGTCGCTTCAGCTCGCCGAACTCGTAGGCCTGGCGAACGGTGTTGACGAGGTCGGCATGGTTCCAGGGCTTGGCGAGGAGCCGGTAGATCTCGCCGTTGTTGACCGCTTCGGCCGCCACGCGAAAATCGTTGATCGCCGTGAGCAAGAGACGGGGAGCATCGGGGCAGATGCGCCGGGCTTCCATGAGAAACTGCACCCCGTTCATGCCCGGCATCATGTAATCCGAGATGATCAGACCGACGGGAGTCTCGCGAAGCTCGGCGAGTGCCATCTCGGGGCTCAGGTTTGCCGAGACCTCGAAACCCTGAGCCTCGAGAACGCGCTGGATCGCGCGAAGAATCAGCGGATCGTCGTCCACCACGAGGACTCGCCGTGGCTCCATGCGCTCACTCCGCCACGATGGAACGGTGTGGTCGGATCTTATACCGCAGGTTTGTTGGGCGCCCGAAATTTCTGCTGCCCGACATCGGGGATGGAAAATACCCGCACGGGTGCTCTCGCGACGACCCGCGTTGCCCCGAGAGCAACTGCGTGCTACATGGATGGCGTGCCAGTCGAGGACGCCATCTCCCCCTCGGAATCACAGCCGATCATCCGTTCCGCTTCCGAGCTGCAGCCGGGCGACCGCGTCGTCTATCCGAACCAGGGCGTCTGCCGGGTCCGGGGCACGGAGGACAAGGAGATCGCGGGTAGCCGGCTGACCTTCCTCGCCATGACGAGGGAGGAGGACAACGCGACCATCCTCGTTCCCCTCGCCAAGGTTCCGACCATCGGCCTGCGCAAGGTGGCGGGATCGGTGGAGATCGAGGACGTCTTCGACCTGCTCGCCTCTTCCTTCGAGGATCCGGAGCTCGACTGGAAGGTCCGCCACCGCCACCACGTCGACCTGCTCGCCGCCGGCGACATCCTCGGCGTGGCGGAGGTGGTCAAGGCGCTGCAGGGCATCGCCAACATGCGCCCCCTGCCGCAGCGCGAGCGCGAGCGCTACGACACGGCTCGCCGCCTTCTCGAGGACGAGATCGCCGTCGCGCTCGGCATCCCTCTCGCCACCGCCGAAGATCTGATCGACTTCGCGCTCATCCCGCCCCCCGGAACCGTTCGCGCTCCGCGCAAGCCGCGCCGGCTGGCGGAGATCCCGGCGCGCCCGCGGCCGACGCGGCCGGCGCGCCGCGCGCCCGGGGCCGAGGAGGTGGAATTCGAGGAATTCGAGGAAGGACTGGACGAAGGGCTCGACCTCGAGGCGCCCCTCGACGAGGAGCTCGGCCCCGAGGAGGTGCTCGAGCCGGAAACCGAGGAGGTGCTCGAGCCGGAGGCCGAGGAGCTGGCCGAGCTCGAAGAGGCGGAGGCGGAAAGGCCCGCTCCGGGGCGGAAGAAGGCGACGAGAGCCCGCAAGGCCGAAGGCGAAACGCAAGCCACGCGAAAGAAGAGCGAGGCCGCGGCGGCGAAGCCGACGAAGGCCGCCCGCGCAAAGAAGGAGGGGGGAAAGACACCCCGCGCCTCGCGTTCGAAGAAGGAGGCCGAGGAGTCGTGATCCGCGTGGTGACGCTCGAGCCTTTCCTCCCCGAGGACGTCGGCGCCGTCTGCTCCCTGCTCTTCCAGACCTACGGGCTGGGCGCGGAGCCCGCCGGATCGCTTCCGCTCCCCGAGGAGGCGGAGCGGAAGAGGCCTGCGGGCACCTACGACGCCAAGCTCCTCCTGCAGGAGGCGGAATCGGTCAAACTGGTGGCCGACGACAAGCTGCTCTACCTGATGAAGAGCAAGCTCTACATCCCCGAAGGTCCGCTCGGCGCTCCGCCGATTCACGGCCACGCCCAGGTCGGAGGGCAGAGGGCGGTGGTGACGACCGCGCTGTTCCCGAAGAAGCTGCGCGAGGGAACGGAGGAATTCCGGCTGCGCCTGGCCAAGCAGGCGATCCGCGAGATCGGCCGTACCTGGGATCTTCGAAGCTGCCCCGAGCCGAAGTGCGCCATGCACCCGCCCTGGGCGGAGGGCTTCGAGACGCACGCCACGCCGATGCTCTGCAACTTCTGCCGCGAGCGCAGCGAGGAGCGCATTCGGCTGGCGGCGACCTGAGTCGAAGGCCTGGTGGCGGCGACCCGAGTCGGAGGCCCGTTGGACCGCGTACTCAGCGAGGAGATCGAGACCTACATCCGGACCTATCACTCGCTTCTGCGCAGCACGGGCTGGGTCCGCGTCCGCGCCTTCGAGGAGGCGCACATCTTCAGCGACTCGTCGCTGCACGCCGGCGCGCGATCGGCGCGCCCGGACGTCGCCGCCTTCGCCTACAGCGCGGCCCGGCTCCCCGACTGCATGCCGCTGGTCCAGCGGGTGGTGATGGGCCAGAGCCACGAGCACTTCGAGGCGGCCGGCTTTCGGGTCCAGAGCTGGACGCTGGTGCGCACGCGCGGCCGGCGCAGGCCGCTGCGGTGGAACGGCCGCGAGACGCTGGCGGTCTTCCTCACCAGCACCAGCGACATCGACGACCTGGTCCCCATCCTCACCGCATACCAGATCGAGTGGAACAAGCTGCACCGCCTGCTGGAGCGGTCGACGCTGGGCGAGCGCCTCCGCCTCGCTCCCGACCCGGACGCGATCGAGGTGTCCATCGACGAGCTCGAGGCGACGCTGGCGGTGAGTCCCCAGGACGCGCGCAACCTGCTCGTCGCCCTCGGCCCCTCGCCGGGGCTGGGATTGCGCGAGATCGCGTCGCATCCGCTCGATCTCTCGGTGCGCATGCTGGCGGGCTCGTACTCGCAGTACCAGAGAGCGGCGCAGCGCTGGTGGACCGGCGTGGACGCTGGCTACCTACAGAACCGGGAGCCGCGGCGAAGGCCGGTCTACTTCGTCTCCTCCAACACGCACTCGCTCTCGAACCTGCTCGGCGGCTACGCCCGCGCCCACGAGGAGACGATCGTCGCCTTCGCGCGCGCCCAGAACCCGGAGAACCTCGCGCCGAGGCTCGAGGCGGCCCGGGCACGCGGCGACGAGGCCGAGTACTTCAACATCCTCTATTACCTGCTTCGGGAGCTCATCCACCGCGCCCCGGACGCGCGGGAAAAGCGACGCGAGGTCCTCGAGTACGACGCTGCGGGCGGCATCGTCACCCTGGAGAGCCCGGGCCGGATCGACGTCTCCGCGCAGGTGATCGAGATCTCCAAGCTCGACCCCGCCCGCATCGATCCGCGCGTCCGCTTTCCGGGACTGGAACGCCTGGCGAAGAGCGACGCGGTCATCCTTAACATCGACTACCCGCTCGGCATGTCCGCCTACCACCATCTCTCCCGCCTCGGGCAAGGCGTGGGAGAGATCCGCGGGATCTACGTGATGGGGAAGGCGGCCACCCTCAACGGGCGCGTCGGCGACGTGATGATCTCGTCCGAAGTGTACGACGAGCATTCACGAAACGTGTATTATTTCCGCAACTGCTTCCGCGCCTCCGACGTGCAGCCCTACCTGCGCGAGGGATCCGTCTTCGACAACCAGAAGGCGCTCTCGGCCCGCGGCTCCTTCTTGCAGAACTGGCGCTACATGCACACGTACTACCGCGAGGGCTACACCGTGCTGGAGATGGAGGCGGGCCCCTACCTCTCGGCGATCTACGAGCTCGTCTTCCCGAGCCGGCATCCCACCGACGAGGTGGTGCACCTCTCCAACGCCACGCCCTTCGAGGTGGGCTTCCTCCACTACGCCTCGGACACGCCCTACTCGCGGCGCCAGACGCTGCTTTCCAAGAGCCTCTCCTTCTTCGGCGTGGAGAGCACCTACGCCTGCGCCATCGCCATCGCGCGGAGGATCCTCGAGAACGAGGCCAGCCGGATCGGTCCGCCGTGAGGGGGAGGATCCTCATCGTCAAGGCGGGGAGCACGCACCCCTCCGTCCGCGCGCGCTTCGGCGACTACGAGCGCTGGTTCATCCAGGCCATGGGCGGGGATCCGGCGCGATTTTCGATCGTCTCGCCCTTCGAGGGCGACGCGCTCCCCGACCCGGCAGCGGCCGCCGGCATCGTGCTGACCGGCTCCCCCGCCTCGGTCCGCGACGAGGAATCCTGGATGCTCGAACTCGCGGCGTGGGTGCGGCGGGCGGACGCCCTGGACGTGCCCATCCTCGGCGTCTGCTTCGGACACCAGCTCCTGGGCGAGGCCCTGGGCGGACGGGTGGAGCCGATGCTCGACGGCGCGGAATTCGGCACGGTCGAGATCCGGCTCACCGACGCCGGCCGGGCCGATCCGCTCTTCGCGGGCCTGCCCGCGCGCTTCCGCGTCCAGACCGTCCACCGGGACGGGCTCGTCCGCCCGCCCGAGGGGGCCGTCCTCCTCGCGGAAAACGATCGCTGCCCCTGGCAGGCCTTCGCCCTCGGGCGGCACCGCGGCGTGCAGTTTCACCTCGAGACCGCGGCCCCCGTCCTGGAAGCGCTGGCGGAGGCGCTGGGCCTGTCCGCCTTCATCGAGGAGACCGATGCGGGGCCGCGGATCCTGCGCAACTGGGAGCGGCACTTCGTGCGCCGCTCCTGAACGCGAGCCGCCGCCGGCACATGCGGCGGCGGCTCGTTCCCCGGCGCGCCCACGGCTGGCCCGCGCCCGCTCGTGGACGGGCGACGCGGGTCACGGCGGTCTCAGAGGTCGTAGCAGGCGGGTACCCAGCCCGGCGTCTGGTCGCAGATCTGGTTGGGCTCGCAGGGAACCGCGTCGCAGCGCCGCAGGCAGACCGGCTCGCCGTTGCGATCCTGCCGGCACACATAGCCCGCGCGGCAGGCCGGATCGCACTTGTAGTAGCAGGTGCCGACCTGGAGCATGCACTCCCAGCCATCCGGGCACTCGTCGTGGCTCTCGCAGCTCGCCCGGGCCCGGACGGAGATCTGCCGCTCCGGATTCCATGCGCCCGGAACCACCCGCACGTCCTCCAGGCAGGAGAAGGCCATCATCGTGCCGGTGGGCTCGTGGGTCTTCTCGTCGCGCTTGCCCGAGTAGAAGCGGACGAGGACGACCCAGCCCGTCTCCCCCGTGGCCTGGATGTCCTTGTCGCGCAACAGGAACGACGTCTGGTTCGGCTGGCCGTGGAAGTCGTAGGTCTGCGCGCGCATGACGTTGAAGGCCGCCGGGTCGAGGCTGGCCGCGCGCGAGAGCTCGGCGAGCACGCCGCAGCTCAAGCGCTCGGAGCTGCCCGGAAGCGCCGGATGGAAGTAGTAGATCGAATACGACTTGATGCTCGCCGGGTTGGTGCGGCGGAGGTCGAACTCGTTGAAGATGCCGACCTCGCCGAGGAGGACCTTCCCTTCCTCGTCCTTGAGCACCGCGTTGTGGCAGGTCCCGTCCGCGCAGACCTCCCGGTCGCGGCCCTCGAGAGCGCAGTCCGCCTGCCGGCTGCACTCGCGGATGCAGGCCGGCTCGTTCTCGCACCAGGGGTCGTCGCAGTCGACGAGGTTGTTGTCGTCGTCGTCCTCGCCGTTGTCGCAGATCTCCACCCGGACGCAGTTCTGGCCCTCGGGGCAGTGCCAGCCGGGGACGCGCTGGCAGTTCTCGTCACAGGCCTCCGACTCCTCGTCGCATTCCTCGCCCTCCTCCACGATGCCGTTGCCGCAGACCGGCTCGCCGCTGCCGCCGCCACCGCCTCCGCCGCCGCTCCCACCGCAGGCGGCGAGCAGGAGAGCGAAGAGGAACCACGGAAGGAAGATTCGCGTCTTCACAGGCACTCCGTATCGCAGGAGCCGTCCACGGGCACGCAGACCGGGCGCGCCACCCCGTCGGCTCCCGGTTTTGGGACACATCCGAAGCCGTTCGGGCAGCCGTCCGTGTCACACGAGACGGCGCAGTGACCCTGCCAGCATACGCCACCTTCGCCACAGTCGGAATCGGCCTCGCAGGTCTGGCAGTGGGGCGCCCCGGGGCCGCGAGCGGACTGGCAGGCGCCATTCCGACAGACGTGGCAGGGCGGACAGAGCTCGGTGAACTTGCAGGTGCGCGCCTCCCGCAGGCAGATGCCCACCGAGGCATCGCACCGCTCCTCGGGGCCGCAGTCCCGGTCCGAGGCGCAGCCGCGCTGACACGCCTTCTTTCCGTGGGATTCCACGCAGAGCTGTCCGAACGGGCAGTCGTCGTCCCCCCGACAGCTCGGCCGGCATTCTCCCTCGTCCCCAGGGCGTCCGCAGATCTTCCCGCGCGGGCAGGCGCAGATCATGCCGGCGGGACACTGGGAGTCGAATTCACAGCGACGGACCGGATGGCAGGCGCCGAGGCGGCAAGTCCTCCCCCGCGGACAGTCGGCGTCCTCCCGGCAGGAGGGGACGCAGGCGAGCGTGAGCGGATCGCAGGCCTCCGTGTAGGCACAGCCCGAGCGCCGCGCCACGCAGAGGCCCCATTCGCAAACCTGGTCGACGCCGTGGATGCAGTCGGCGTCCTGCTCGCAGGGCAGGAGCGTGTCCGGCACGCAGGGCACGAGGTCGTCACAGCCGATCCGGGGCAGGCAGCGCGAGCCCTCGCAACGCACGTGGCCCTCGCCGCAGTCGGCGTCCGTTTTGCACTCGTCCACGCAGTGTCCGGTGGACCAGCCGGAATGGTCGACGCACCTCAGCATCGGCCGGCACTGCCCCTGCACGCACCGCGCCCGCTCGGGACAGTCGCCGTCCACCTGGCAGGCGCGGCCGCAGAATCCCTCCTCCAGGCAGCGCGCCCCGCGCTCCGCGCATTCCTCGTCGCGCGTGCAGGGCTGGCAGAACCCGGACCGCGCGCGGCAGATGCGGCTCTCCGGATCGCAGTACTGCCCGTCCGGGCAGTCGTCGTCGCGGTCGCAGCCCGGCCGGTCCGCCACGCAGCGCCCGGTGTGGGGGTGGCAGAACGTCCCGCCCGGGCACGCGTCGTCGCCGGTGCACACGCATCGGCGGCGAACCGGATCGCAGGTCAGGCCGGCCCGGCAGTCCGCGTGCAGCGCGCAGGCGGCCCCCGCTTCCAGGCCGGCCCCGTCGGGACGATCGTCCGCGGGCGGCTTGTTGCAGGCCAGGAGGAGCGCGGCCACCAGGAGAAGCCGGACCATGGATGCGGTGTTATCACATCGAAGGGTCTCGGCGGTCCCCTTCCGATGCATCTCGTTGACCTGCCCGATCGGCCCGGTAAGAAGCGTGCGATGAACCTGCCGCCCCTACGACGCTCGGTGTGGATCTATCTCGGGCTGTGGGCCTCCATCGCCCTCGTCCTCGCGCTCTTCCACCACGTCCTGCTCCCCTTCGGCGGCGCGGTCCTGATCGCCTACGTGGCCGAGCCCATCGTGCGCTGGCTCTCCGGTCGGCGGATCGGGCGCTTCCAGATCCCCAGGGGCGTGGCCATCGTCGGCCTCTTCGCGGCTCTCCTCCTGGCGATCTACGGCTTTTCGCTGATCGCGCTCCCGCAGCTGTACCGCGAGACCGCGCGGCTGACGGTGGAGATCCGCGAGTTCGCCGCCTCGCTCACGCCGCAGCGAATCGCCGAGTTCTCCGAGGCCGCCCACCGCTGGCTGGCCGAGCGCGGCATCCCCGTTTCTCTGACGGATTCGACCCGGGCCACGCCCGTTTCCCCCGAGATCTCCGCGCTGGCGGAGGGCGCGGACGAGTCGCTGGGGGGCGCGCGCCTGGTGGTCGACCTCGATCAGGCCCTCCGCGACGCCATCGCCGCAGGCACCGAGTGGCTGCGAACGCACGTGCTCGAGCTCTTCCACTTCTCGCAGCGGATCGTCTCCCGGCTCGTCGGCGGCGTCTTCATGTTCTTCTTCATGCTGATGGTCGCCGGTTTCCTCCTGATGGACTCGGACCGGACGATGCGCTTCGTCCGCGCGCTGGCGCCCCCCGAGTGGCGACCGGGCTTTTCCGAGATGCTGGGTCGGATCGACGTCAAGCTCTCCGGCGCCGTCCGCGGTCAGATGGTGATCTGCCTGGTCAACGGCTTGCTCACGCTGATCGGGCTGCTGCTCTTCGACGTGAAGTTCGCCTTCGTCCTGGCCAGCATCGCCACCGTCCTGACCTTCATCCCCATCTTCGGGACGGTGATCTCGACGATTCCCATCGTCCTGGTCGCGCTGACGCAGAGCCTGTCGACTGCCGCGGCGGCGCTGCTCTGGGTCCTCGGCATCCACGCGCTCGAGGCCTACCTGCTCAACCCCAAGATCCTGGGGACCGCCGCCAAGATCCACCCGGCCCTGATCTCCTTCGCCATCCTCGCCGGCGAGCGCACCTTCGGCTTCGCCGGGGCGCTCTTCGCCGTCCCGGTCGCCTCGGTCTTCCTCGGCACCTTCGAGCACTTCCGTCAGAAGGCGCGCGCCCTCGACGGCGAGGCGACGAAGGCCGTGGAGCAGGCCGCCCCCGCCGAGCTCACCGCGGGCGAGGAACCGTCGCCGTAGGACTTCCCCGACTGCGGCTAGCGGGCTGTCGCCTCCCGCTTTCCGGCGAGCCTCTGCACGCGCTCGGCGAAGACGGGGTCCTCGCCGTCGCGGCCGTCGAGCTTGACGAACTGCGCGAAGAAGCGACGTCCGGAGGAGCCGTCCAGAAGCGCCTCCTCCTTGCGGATCCTCTCGAGCTCGCGCTCGTAGCGCTGCACGAGGGCGCGGGCCTCCTCCTGCATCGCGGGCGTGGCCAGCTCCGGGATCTGCCGGCGCCCGGCCTCGATCTTCGTCTCGAGATCCCTGCGGCGGAGCTCCAGCCGCTCGAGCACATTCTCGCTGACGAGCCGGCCCTCCCCGCGGAGGTCGAAGCGGACGACCTGGAGCAAGCGCCCCTCGTGCCCCGCGCTGACGACCCAGGATTGCAGGTAGTTGACGTCCGAGGGGCCGCGACGGTGCGCGGGCACGATCACGTCCGCGCCGGCCTCGCGGGCGATGCGATTGACCTCCTGGGACGAGCCGTGGGCCAGGCCGATGACGAGCTCGGCGCCCTCCGCGCGGAGCGCCCTCACCTCGGCCCGCGCCGCCTCCAGCGGATCGGTCAGGGTCAGTCCCTGGGGGATCTCGCGATGCAGGGCGAGGACGGCGAAGACGCCGATGCGGTTGCCGCCGACCTCGACGATCCTCCGGCCGGGGAAGACGGCCTTGCCGCCTGCGTCCACGAGATTGGCGCAGAGGTAGGGGACGCCGGCGGCCACGGCCGACTTCTTCAACCAGTCCAGGCCGAAGGCCAGCTCGATCTCGCCCACCGCCGCCGCCCCGACGCCGGTCGCCGCCATGGCCTCGAGGATGAGCTGCGCCCGCTCGCGATCGAGGCGGTGCACGTCCTCGGCGAGCGCATCGCCGGCCTCCAGAACCAGGACCGGTCCCTCCGCGCGGTACTTGCGCACCGCGGCCACTCGTCGGGCGAGGCCGCCGTTGGGCGGCTCGCAGCCGCAGGGCTCGATCTCGCCGCGAACGTCGCCGGTGAGCAGGAGCGTGAAGGGAACGCGCTCGCCCGGGGCCGCGGTCGGAGCCGAGGCCGCGGGCGCGTCCTCCCGGCCCCGGCATCCGATCGCGACCAGCCCGAGAAGGATGAGAATTGCGCCGATTCGGCTCCGCCTCGATTCTCTCACCGCTTCTGGATCTCCGCGAGCTTGGCCTTGGCCTTCTTGCCGGCTTCCTGGCCCGAGAACTTGGCGGCCTCCTTCAGGAAGGCCACCGCCTCCTTCTGCATGCCCAGCTTGTCGAAGCAGAGGCCGAGCTTCAAGAGGGCATCGGGGAGCCAGCGGCTCTTCGGCCAGGTTTCGCGGACCTTCTGGTAGGCGAGGATGGCGGCGCGGTAGTCGCCTTCCTCGTAATGGCTGTCGCCGATGAGGATCTGGGCCTCGGGCGCCCGGTCGTCGTATTTCCACCGGGGGTTGCCGACGAATTCCTCGAAGAGGAGGCGCGCCGCGGTGTACTCCTTGCGGTCGAAATAGCCCTTGGCGAGCTGGAAGAACGCCTCCTTGTCCTTCGGCCGCTCGATCCGCCCGAGGGCGCGTTCGGTCTCGATCCGCCGCAGCGCCTCCTCGCCCCCCAGCGCAGCCACGCGTCGCTCGAGCTCGTCGTATCGGCGATTGACGTCCTCGAAGCGGTAGTTGAGTTCCTCGAGCTGCCCGCGCAGCCGCTGCATATCGCGCACGAGCTCGTCGGTGGCGGCCGCCACCTCCGCCGTGGTGCGCGTGGCCGACTTGACGAGGTTATCGAGGGTCTGCTCGAGCCTCTGGAGACGCTCCTCGATGGAGCGACGGCTCTCGTCCAGCTCGTCCCGAGTCTCGCGCGAGGCGTTCTCGAGCGCGACAACCCGGTCCTCGAGCTCGTTTCCGAGCCAGATGGGATAGCAGGCGGTCGCCGCCACGAGAGCGGCGACCGCCGGGATGGCGTGCGCCAGCTTCACCTTGCCACCGGGTGGTTACCGGGTGACCACGAACTCGACGCGACGATTCTGCGCCCAGGCCTCCTCGTTGTGGCCGTAGGCGACCGGACGCTCCTCGCCGTAGCTCACCGTCCGCAGCCGGTTCTCCTCGATGCCGAGGTTCACCAGGTAGCGCTTGGCCGCGGAGGCGCGGCGCTCGCCGAGAGCCATGTTGTACTCCTCGGTGCCGCGCTCGTCGCAGTGACCCTCGAGGGTGACGTTGACCCGGTTCTGCCGCAGGCACTCCGCCAGCTTCTGCAGCGAGGCCCGCGCCTCGTCGGTCAGCGCATAGCTGTCGAAGGCGAAGTGGATCGCCGGCTGCTGGCAGGGCGGCGCCGTCACCACGCACTTGCCCTCGACGCAGCTCTTGCCGGAACCGCAGTCGGCGTCCTCGCTGCACTCCGCCGCGGGACGGCAGGCGCCGTTCCGGCACTCGTAACCGGGGCCGCACTGCGAGTCGGTGGAGCAGGCAACGCAGGAGCCGTTCTGGCAGACCCGCCCGCCGCTGCAGTCGCGATTGGTCTGGCACTCGGCGGCGGGCACGCAGCGATTACCGCCGGCCGAACCCCGCTCGCACTTGAAGCCTTCCTTGCAGTCCGAGTCCGAACCGCATTCCTGGCAGAGGCCGTTGATGCAGACGCCGGTATGACCGTCGACGTTGCAGTCTTCGTCGTCGCGGCAGTTGGGATACTTCGGGGCGCAGCCGGTCGCGATGGTGACAAGCGCCACGGCACCGGCGAGGAGAAGGATGCGATTGCGAGCGTTCATCGAGGTCTTCCTCCAGACACGTGGCAGTTCTAGGACAGGCGCGAGGATCTTGTCAACTTTTCGATTATGATCTGCAACCTCTCGAAAAAACCCGGTTTCTGGAGAAACCGATCCGTGATCGCTTGCGTGCGATCGACTACGATGGGCACCCCATGACACTTCGTCGCTCCGCGCGAAACACGAGAAAGAGGGCAGTAAGGCGGGCGAAGAGGCCCGCGGGTCGTGCGCTTCTGATCGCCGTGCTCGCGCTTTGCTTCGGCGCGGGCGCCACAGTGGCGACGATCTACCAGATCTTCGCGGCCGAGCTGCCAAATTTCGACGCTCTGGTCGACTACGAGCCCAAGGAGTCCACGAAGGTCTTCGCCGCCGACGGCACCCTGGTCGGCGAGTTCTTCGAGGAGCGCCGGACCGTCATCCCCCCGCGCGAGATCCCGGAGGTCCTCAAGCGCGCCATCCTCGCCGCGGAGGACGCGCAGTTCTACCAGCACGAAGGGATCGACTACGCGGGCATCGTCCGCGCCTTCTTCAAGAACCTCGTCTCGGGCGAGACCCGCCAGGGCGCCTCGACCATCACCCAGCAGGTGGTCAAGACCTTCCTCCTCTCCCCCGAGCGCACCTACACCCGAAAGATCAAGGAGGCGATCCTCGCCCGACGGCTCGAGCGCAACCTGAGCAAGGACGAGATTCTCTACCTCTACCTGAACCAGATCTACTTCGGGCACGGGCGCTACGGCGTGGAGGAGGCCTCGCTCTTCTACTTCGGCAAGAAGGCGCGCGACCTCGATCTCGGCGAGGCGGCGCTGCTGGCCGGCCTCGTCCAGTCGCCGGCGCGGCTCTCGCCCCTCCGCCATCCCGACCGCGCCAAGCAGCGCCAGCGCTACGTGCTCGAGCGGATGCTGGAGAACGGCTGGATCACGCAGGCGGAATTCGACGCCGAGGTCGATCGCCCCCTCCGCCTCGCCGAGCGCCCCGAGGAACTTCCCGGGCCCTACTACCTCGAGGAGGTCCGGCGCTACCTGGTCGAGCGCTACGGCAACGAGGCGGTGCTGACCGGCGGCCTGCGCGTCTACGTGGGCATGGATCCGGCGCTGCAGCGCGTCGCCGATCGCGCGGTCCGAGAGGCCCTGCTCGCCTACGACCGGCGGCACGGCTACCGGGGTCCTCTGGGCCGGCTCGACGAGGCGCGACGGGCGCAGGTGGAGGAGAAGGCGGAGGGCAAGCACGCCGTGGACGTGCTCTCCCTGCGGCGCGTGCAGCTCGAACCGGGCGCGCGGCTGCACGGCGTCGTGACCGAGGTGGGCGACGCCTCGGCGACCATCTGGTTCGGCGGACGAGAGGGCGTGCTCGACCGCAAGGACGCCGCCTGGGCGCTGGGAGACAGGCGGCTCTCCGCCCTGCTCAAAAAGGGAGACATCGTCCACGTGGAGGTGAAGAGCGCGCGCGGCCCAAAGGCGAGCCTCGCGCTCTGGCAGGATCCGGCCATCCAGGGCGCGCTGGTGGCGATCGAACCCGCGACCCGCCGGGTCGTGGCCATGACCGGCGGCTACGACTTCGCGCAGAGCTCCTTCAACCGCGCCACCCAGGCCCTGCGGCAGCCCGGCTCCACCTTCAAGCCCTTCGTCTACGGCGCCGCGCTCGAGAGCGGCCGGTGGACGCCGGCCAGCCTGGTGGTCGACGCCCCCGAAACCTTCCGCGACCCGTGGACCGGAAAGGACTGGAAGCCGCAGAACTACGAGCGGAACCGCTTCGACGGCACCATGACGCTACGCCGCGCGCTGGCGCTTTCGAAAAACACGGTGCCCGTGCGCCTGATCTCGGAGCTGGGGCCCGACCCCGTCATCGACTTCGCGCGCCGGGCCGGCATCCGCTCCTCCCTGCCGCGCAACCTCACCCTCGCCCTCGGCACCGGAGAGGTCTCCGCGCTCGAGCTGGCCAACGCCTACACCACCCTCGCCGCTCAGGGACTGTACGCCGAGCCCGTCCTCGTCGAGCGCGTGGAGGACCGGCGGGGCGTGGTGCTGGAGGAGAACCGGCCGAGACCCGCGCCGACCATCTCCCCCGCCCTCTCCTACGTGCTCACGCGGCTCTTGCAGGCCGTGGTCGAGGAGGGAACCGGGACGCGCGCCAACGTGCTCGGCCGTCCCACCGCGGGCAAGACGGGCACGACGAGCGACGGCCGCGACGCCTGGTTCGCCGGCTACACCACCGACCTCGTCGTGGTGAGCTGGGCCGGCTTCGACGAGCCCCGGCCCCTCGGCCAAGGCGAAACCGGCGGGCGGACCGCCGTTCCGGCCTGGGTGGAGGTGATGAAGGCCTGGCACGAGAAGAGGCCGCCGCGAGAATTCCCGGTCCCCGAAGGCGTCGAATTCGCCGCCATCGATCCGCAGACCGGGCTCCTCGCTCCGCTCGACGCGCCGCCGGAGGCGGTGGAGGAGACGGCCTTCGTGCAGGGGACCGCGCCCACCGAGCGCGCCCTCGCCCCCGGCCTCCACCCCGCCGACGCTCCCCTCGAGCTTTTCCTCGGCGGCGGCAACGGCCGCTGACCCCGCGGCCCTCGGGGCCGGATGTCCGCCGCCACGCGGCCGTCTCGATGTCCGCCGCGGAGCGGCAGCCGCGCGCGAGCAAGTCTCGGGGCAAAAAAGAACCCCGCCCATCGTTTCGAGGGCGGGGTCCATTTCCTGGTGCCCAGGAGAGGAGTCGAACCTCCACGGCGTTGCCGCCACTAGACCCTGAATCTAGCGTGTCTACCAGTTCCACCACCTGGGCGAACTGCGAGGGCGTTTGTAGCGGCGGGCCGCGGCGCCGTCAAGCGAGGATCACGAGGTGCCGCGCAGCATGTTGCGGATCACGTTCCGGCAGCCACCGCAGCCGGTGGTCGCTCCCGTCCGCGCCACGATCGTCTCGTAGTCGGCCCCGGCGCGAACGAGCGCCTCGATCTCGGCCTCCTCCACGGCGCGGCAGCGACAGACGAGGCGAAGCAGAGGATCGACCCAGCGCTCCTCCTCGCGCAGATCCTCCAGCTCCTCGAGCTCGTCCTCCCACCAGGCGGACATGCGGGGATGCTCCCAGATCGCCGCCCGGCGGACAACATTCCGGGCCGGCGAGGCGGCTCAGGCGCGTTCCTCGGCCTCGGTCTTGCGCCGCGACTCCGGATGCTCGTCGTACCAGGCCTGGATCGACTCCTCGGTGACGACGACCTCGAGGTCCTGGTCCTGGACCTCCGCCTGGCAGCCGAGTCGCGAGGTCGGGCGGACGTCGAAGGCCTTGTCGAGGATGTCCTCCTCGCGCTCCGAGGGCTCGTCGAGCGACTCGCCGCCCTTGATCACCCAGCAGTGGCAGCTCGAGCAGGCGGCCACGCCGCCGCAGACGCTGCCCATGGTGACGCCGCGGTCCTCGGCCGACTGCGCCGCCTCGAGAATGGTGGTCCCGGGCTTGACCTCGACGGTCACGCCCCAGTTTACGAAGGTAATCTTCGGCATCTCACTCGATCTCCTGGACGGAGCGTCCGGTCAGGGCCTCCCGCAGCGCCTTCTCCATCCGGCGCCTCGCGAAATCGGTCGACGCCCGGTCCAGGTCGGCGATGGCCTCTTCAATGCGATGGTGATCCGTTCCCTCCATCGCCTCGCGCAAGGCCTGCTCGGCACGGGCGATGGCTTCCCTCTCCCCTTCCAAGAGGAGATCCGCGCTCTCGGCGAGCGCCTTGTGCAGGTCGTGCAGCACCCGCTGCGCCTCGATCCGGGCCTCGACGAGGAGCCGCGTGGCCACGTCCTCCTCGGCGTGCTCGAGCGACTCGAGCAGCATCCGCTCCACCTCCTCCTCGGTGAGGCCGTGAGAAGGCTTGACGGTGATCGACTGCTCCACGCCCGTGGTGAGCTCCTTGGCGCTCACCGAGAGGATTCCGTCGGCGTCCACCGAGAAGGTAACCTGGACCCGGCCCATGTTCGCCGGCATGGGCGGGATCCCGTCCAGGCGGAATCGCGCCAGCGAACGGCAGTCCGAGGCGAGTTCGCGCTCGCCCTGCACCACGTGGATGTCCATCGCCGTCTGCCCGTCGGCGAAGGTGGTGAAGATCTGCGCCGCTGAGGTGGGGATGGTGGTGTTGCGGTGGATGATCTTCTCCACCACGCCGCCCATCGTCTCCACGCCGAGCGAGAGCGGGATCACGTCGAGCAGCAGCAGATCGTCGCGCGACTCGCCCGCGAGGTTCTCCGCCTGGATGGCCGCGCCGATGGCGACCACGCGATCGGGGTCGATGTCCCCGAGCGGCTCCTTGCCGCCGAACATCTCCCGGACGAACTGCCGCACCAGCGGCACGCGCGTGGAGCCGCCCACGAGCACGACGCCGTCGATCTGGTGCGGCTCGAGTTCGGCGTCGCGCAGCGCCCGTCGGCAGGCGAGCGCCGTGCGCCGGACGAGGTCGACGACGAGGGACTCGAACTGCGGCCGCGTGACCTCCACCTCGACGGTGCGCTCCGGCAGCGCCACCACCGCCACGGCCTTCTCCGCCTCGCTCAGCGCGTGCTTGGCGTCGCGCGCGGCGGCCAGCGCCGCCTGCACCGCGAAAGGATCCTGCCGGAGGTCCCGGCCCAGGGCCGCGGAGATCTGCTCGAGCAGCGCCTGCGCCAGGGCGCGGTCGAAGTCGTCGCCGCCGAGGGAAGAGTCGCCCGCGGTGCTGCGCACCTCGAAGACGCCCTCCACCAGCTCGAGGATGGAGACGTCGAAGGTACCGCCCCCGAGGTCGTAGATGGCGAAGGTGCCGCGCGCACGACGGTCGAGCCCGTAGGCCACCGCCGCTGCGGTGGGCTCGTTGAGGAGCCGAAGCACCTCGAGCCCCGCGAGCCGGCCCGCGTCCTTGGTGGCCTGCCGCTGGGCGTCGTCGAAGTAGGCCGGCACCGTGATCACCGCCGCGCCCACCGGCTGGTCGAGGTAGGCCTCTGCCTTGCGCCGCGCCCACTTGAGGATCTCCGCCGAGACCTCGACCGGGCTCACCCACTTGCAGCCCACGTCGAAGCGAACCACCGCGTCCCCGGGCTGCGCGGGCGCGAAGCGGTAATGCCCCAGCCGGCGCACCTCGGGGTCGTTCGGGCCCTTCCCCATGAAGCGCTTGACCGAGACGATGGTCTCGTGGGGATGGGTGGCGAGCTTGGCCCTCGCCGCGCGCCCGACCAGGGTGGAACCGTCCTCGAGGTAGTGGACCACCGAGGGCATCAGCGGGCTGTCGCCCTCGAGGGGAACGGTCTGCGCCCGGCCCCCGCCGTCGATGTAGGCGACGAGCGAGTGGGTGGTCCCCAGGTCGATCCCCACGGGCTTGCCGTGGGGTTTGCGGGGATCGCGGATCTGCAGCAGGCCGGATTCAGCCATGTTCCTCCTCGAAGACCCGGTCTTCCCAGGCGCGGATTTCCGCCAGGAAGCGGTCGAGATAGCGCAACTTCGAGACCAGTGATGCGGCCTCGCGGTCGTCGCCGCGGTCGAAGGCTCCGGCGAGGGCCGCGAGCGCCTCCTCTCGCTCCCGATGCGCCTGCCTTGCGAGCGCCCGAACGCGCTCTCGATCCCCCCGGACGCGCGCTTCCTCGAAGGCCTCGCGGCGCTCCATCACTTCCATGAGGAAGTCGGGCGGCAAATGCTTCGAACCGTCCGTCTCCCCCAGTTCCAAACCACGCAGCGACAGAAGATATGCGGCGCGCCGCACCGGCTCCCGCAGCGTGCGATAGGCCTCGTTGATCTGGACCATCTTCTCCAGGGCCGCCCGCCGCTCGGCGGCGCTCCTTCCGGCGTGCCGGTCGGGGTGGAAGAGGCGCGAGAGCTCGCGATAGCGCGTCTCGAGGTCGCGCTCGTCCACGCGAAATCCGCGCGGGATGCCGAGGATTTCGAAGTGGTCCGCCACGGGGACTCCCGGTTCGGGGCCGGCGATCAGACGGAGAAGGACTCGCCGCAGCCGCAGGACTTCTTGACGTTGGGGTTCTCCAGCTTGAACCCCGACTCCAGAAGACCCTGGTGATAGCTGAGCGTGGAGCCGATGAGGAAGATGTAGCTCTTGGGGTCGATGTAGACGCGGACGCCGTGCTCCTCGAAGATGCGGTCCTTCTCCCGCGGAGCATCGGCGAACTCCATGTCGTAGCGCAGTCCGGTGCAGCCACCCCCCTTGACCCGGATGCGCAGCCCCGCGTCCGGCGTGCCCCGCTCCTCGAGGAGCTGGCGGATCCGCTGGGCCGCGGAGACGTCGATGCGGATACCGGAGGCGGGCTTCGCCGCGGGCGCGGGCGCGGGCGCCGCCGCGGGCGACGGCTTCGGCGACCCCAGGCCGATGATGCTTCCGTTGGCCATCGCCACCTCCGTCACTTCTGCTCTGGCTGCTTCTGCTGCAGCTGCTCCTGCTTCCTCCGGTAGTCGGCGATCGCGGCCTTGATCGCGTCCTCCGCGAGCACCGAGCAGTGGATCTTCACCGGCGGGAGGGCGAGCTCCTCGGCGATGGCCTGGTTCGAGATCTTCAGCGCCTCGTCGATCGTCTTGCCCTTCACCCACTCGGTCACGAGGGAGGAAGAGGCGATCGCCGAGCCGCAGCCGAAGGTCTTGAACTTGGCGTCCTCGATGATCCCTTCGGCGTTGATCTTGAGCTGAAGCCGCATCACATCGCCGCAGGCGGGCGCGCCCACCAGCCCCGTCCCCACGTTCGGATCGTCCTTGTCAAGCGTGCCGACGTTGCGGGGGTTCTCGTAGTGGTCGATGACCTTGTCGCTGTACGCCATCTTCGATTCCTCTCGATCAGTGGGCTGTCCACGCGATCGACTTCAGGTCGACGCCCTCCTTGACCATCTCGTAGAGGGGCGACATCTCCCGGAGGCGATTCACGGCCTCCACGACCCGGTCGGCGACGTAGTCCACCTCCTCCTCGGTGGTGAACCGCCCCAGCCCGAAGCGGATCGACGAGTGAGCCAGCTCTTCGGGAACCCCACAAGCGCGCAGCACGTGCGAGGGCTCGAGCGAGGCGGAGGTGCAGGCCGAGCCCGACGACAGCGCCACCTCCTTGAGCGCCATCATCAGCCCCTCGCCCTCGACGTAGGCGAACGAGAGGTTCAGGTTCCCGGGGATGCGGTGCTCCGGATGCCCATTGAGGTAGACGTAGTCCAGGCGGGAGGCGATCTTCTCGTGGAGCCGCTTGCGGAGGCGCAGGATCCGCGCCGACTCCTCCGGCAGCTCCCGCCTGGCGATCTCCGCCGCCGCACCGAAACCCACCACGCCCGGCACGTTGATCGTGCCCGAGCGCATGCCGCGCTCGTGCCCGCCACCGTCGATGATCGGCGTGAGGCGGACGCGAGGCCGCCGGCGGACCCACAGAGCCCCCACTCCCTTGGGCCCGTACATCTTGTGCGCCGAGAGCGAGACCAGGTCCGCCTTGCACTCGTTGACGTCGAAGGGGACCTTGCCGGCCGCCTGGACCGCGTCGACGTGGAAGAAGGCGCCCTTCTCCTTGACGATCTCACCGATCTCCTTGAGCGGATGGATGGTGCCGATCTCGTTGTTGGCCGCCATGATCGACACCAGGACCGTCTTGTCGGTGATCGCCTCGCGGACCGCCTCCGGGTCCAGGCGCCCCGTCTTGTCCACGTCCAGGTAGGTCACCTCCCAGCCGGAACGCTCCAGCCGCTTGCACGTGTCCAGCGTGGCGGGATGCTCCGTCTTGCAGGTGACGACGTGCTTGCCCTTGTCGGCGTAGAAATGGGCGACCCCCTTGATCGCCAGGTTGATCGACTCGGTCGCTCCGGAAGTCCAGATGATCTCGCGGCCGGACCCCCCGATCAGGGACGCCACCTGCTCGCGGGCCTTTTCCGAGGCCTCCTCAGCCCTCCAGCCGAAGACGTGGCTGCGAGAGGCGGCATTGCCGAAATGCTCCGTGAAGTAGGGGAGCATGGCCTCGAGGACGCGCGGGTCCACGGGCGTCGTTGCCTGATAGTCCATGTAGATGGGGGTCTTGACCATGGATCCACCGCTTCCGATCGAGTAAAAAAGGGCGACCTGGGGCAAGCTGGCGTTTATAGACCGATACCGAGGGGCGTCAAGGACGCCACCGCCGAGCCCGCAGGCCGGCCGGTCCATTAGATACGTTCCGTAACGTAACCTGTCAAGGCAAAGGCAAGGTATGCGAAAAGGGGCGGTTTTCCTTCTCGCCGCGGCGGGCCTGGTCGCCCTCCTCTTTCTGCCGGACGTCCTCGGCACGGGGCTCGTTTCGGTGGATCTCGACACCGAGGCGGTGACCTCGGGCGCCTTCTGGGGCGCGCTCGGCGTGGCCTGGCTGGGAGGCGTCCTCACCAGCCTCACCCCCTGCGTCTACCCGCTCATCCCGATCACCGTCGCCGTCTTCGGCGCGCGCGAGGCGCGCAGCCGCCTCCAGGCGATCGGCCTGACCCTCGTCTACATCGCGGGCATGGCCGTCATGTTCTCCAGCCTCGGCTACGCAGCGGCCTCCTCCGGCAAGGTCTTCGGCTCCTTCCTCTCCAACCCGTGGGTCCTGGCCGGCCTCGGTATCTTCTTCGCCGCCATGGCGGCGAGCATGTTCGGCGCCTTCGAGATCGCCCTGCCCCGAGGCCTCGCCCTGCGCCTGAACCGGGTCGGCGGCGCCGGATGGGGCGGCGCCTTTGCCATGGGCCTGGTGGCGGGCATCATCGCCGCGCCCTGCACCGGCCCCGTTCTCGCCTCCCTCCTCACCGTGGTGGCGACCAGCGCCCAGCCCCTCCTCGGCCTGGTCCTGCTCTTCGCGTACGCGCTGGGCGTCGGCCTGCCCTTCCTCCTTCTGGGGGGCTTCTCCGTCTCCTTGCCCAAGAGCGGCCCGTGGATGGAGGGCGTCAAGAGCGTCTTCGGCATCGCCCTGCTCGCACTGGCCCTCCACTACTGGAAGGACGCCATCCCCGGCGTCCGCTCGGCCCTGGCGGGCGCCGCCCTGCCTTCTCTGGTCGGCCCCCTCGCCGCCTTCGTCGGGATCCTCCTAGGCGCCATCCACCGGAGCTTCCACGGCCCCGCCCGCGAGAAGACCTTCAAGGGCTTCGGGGTCGCCCTGGTCGTCCTGGGCGCCTTCGTGCGCATCTCGACCGGCGGACCCCAGGGCGGCATCCCGTGGACCTACGACCTGGAAGCCGCCCTCGCCCGCGCCCACGCCGAGGGCAAGCCCGTGATGGTCGACTTCTGGGCCGAGTGGTGCGCCGCCTGCAAGGAGCTCGACCGCCACACCTTCACCCACCCCGAGGTCCTCGCCGAGGTGGAGAAATTCGTGCCTGTCAAGATCGACGGCACCCTGGAGGACGAGAAGGTCCTCGCCCTCTACGACCGTTACGGCGTCCAGGGCCTCCCCACCGTCCTCTTCTTGCGCCCGGACGGCCAGCCCGTCGACGACCCCCGCATCACCGGCTTCGTCGACGGCCCCCGCTTCGCCCGGGAGATGCGGAAGATGACCGCCGGCCCGAGCGCCGAAGCCGCCCGGTAGGTCCACGCCACGAGAATCGGATTCCCCCCCGGTTCCAGACCTGCCCCCTTCCCAGCTCCCCCCTTTCCCGGATGTCCGCCGAATCAATCCCCCTCAGACGCCCGCCGAACAAGTCCCCCGAGGCCGTCCGCGGGTGAGTCCCCGAAGGACGTCCGCCGAATCAAACCCCCGAGGATGTCCGCCGAATCGGCCCAAAGGCCCTCGCGCGCGGACGGGACGACGAAGCGCGCCGCGTGCGACACTCCATGTTTGAACCTGGAAGGAAGATTCGCAGGGCGACGATTCGCCCGGCGCAGCGTGGACCGCGTCGGTAGCAGAGGACGGTCGCGTGGCCCTACGACGCGGGCCTTCTGGTGTCTTCCCGCCCCCGGCCTCGAGCTACGCTTGTGCTCGGCGTGACGACGTCACGGGAGAACGACGGACGGCCGTTCTCCCAAGCACCGAGACGAGTTGGCCCTGTGGTGGAAGGAAGGCTCGAGAGTTCACGCGGCCACACGAAGCGTTACGCCTGCCCGGTAGGCGATCGCCCTCTCCCGAACCAATGGCGGCTTGAGGGGACGCGCGATCGCGTACCGGACCCGCGGCTCGCCAACGAGGGCCAGAATGGGCGAAGGCGCCGCTCGACTGCGCAACGAGTCCCAGACGAGCCAGAGCACGTAGGACCGTGGCTCGACCACCACCCGGTAGCACTCCTCGCAGAACGTGTAGGGGCAGGGACCGCCGGCATAGGGGTCG